>Ga0209123_1000614_pt1 | contig 43234 bp, 47 predicted proteins | sample BarGraIncu00431A_FD_184500 | JGI IMG/M metagenome (GOLD analysis project Ga0209123, IMG submission 184500) | Arctic peat soil microbial communities from Barrow, Alaska, USA - Barrow Graham LP Incubations 004-31A (SPAdes) (version 2) | ecosystem: Environmental > Terrestrial > Soil > Wetlands >...
TAATACCTGAAGGGGCCAAGGGTAATAGTCGAGCGATCAGTAAGGCTTTAAAGCCATTCACTGCGCTATAGTCATCTACTTGCTGTAAATAACTACTTTTATGTAATCTGGCTGCAATAAAATCTCGGAAAAAATAACGAGCAAAAACGAACATAACGATTGCCCCAATCACTTCCCCCAGCCATGAAATAATAATTCCCCAAAACAAGCCAAACATAATTCCGGCTGCTCCCGATAAAATCATAAAGGGAAAAACGATGGTAAATGTCATAACTGTAAACAAAACAAGAGTTACAACGACTGACCATGGTCCAAAGCTTCGCAAATATTCTGCCAAAGCAACAATATCTCCATGTTTTATTATATAATAGGCATGTCTAAAAAAATCAGGTTGCCACCAATACATCATCCCAAAAGTCAAAATGATAAATAACCATCCCCATAATCTAGCCATTATACCCCCTTGTACGATATAAAAATAGTGATAAGCACACTTTACTATACTAAAATTTTCAGAAAAAGGCAATGATATACCTATGAATGATTTCTCTATCTAGTGTAATGAGAAAGGACTTGGCTTTGACCAAGTCCTCAGATGCAGAGAAATATGATGTTCTTTTGCATGAACTAGAAAAGAATACTGATATGCAGTACTCCATATATTTAATTAAGGATTTCACGTTGAAAAATATCACAATCACTTCCTAGCCAATGTACACAATCATTACACCTTCGAACAAATTCATCGGGTGATACATTAAGTAATGAATAGCCATATCCCATCGCAGTAATAATATGCTCGAACTCTTGACATTCTTCAGCAATACCTCGTAATTGCTTTTCACAATAGATCGACTTCATATTGTTATCACCTCTATTATAATTATTTATAATAGTGTGTACTAATTATCAATAAAATAATTTAAAATATATTATAATCTCATGTATAAATATAATACATATGTAGCATAACTATAGTGTAAATTTTCTCTTCTCCCATATTTGACGACCATATGGTCGTCCTTTTTTTATTTGCTATAGATAACCAATCAATTAGAAGTTATCATGCCAATATCTTGCCCAAATCGTTGATTCAAGAATATGCGTATGCCATTAAATTCATCAGGTCTAGCGATAGTCAACTCGGCTGCAACTTTTGCCTCCATAAATATGCTTAGATCGCTGATAATATCTGCAATCTTCAAATCGGGCAAACCATGTTGCCGCGTGCCAAAAAAATGGCCAGGTCCACGTATTTTTAAATCTTCTTCAGCAAGTACGAAACCATCATTTGTTTTAGTCATAATTGTCAGGCGTTCTTGGGTTTCAGGATTTTTATTATCAGAGCATAAAATACAATAGGACTGATGATCGCCTCTACCAATACGTCCTCGTAGTTGGTGAAGTTGAGCTAAACCAAATCTCTCAGCACCTTCAATAACCATGACTGTGGCATTGGGAACATTAACGCCTACTTCAATCACTGTTGTCGCCACTAATACTTTTATTTCCCCACTATAAAAAGCACTCATAACCGCATTTTTATCAGTGGCCTTCATTTTACCATGAACTAAGCCACACGGAATATCCTTGAGATCAGTTTGTACAAGTTTTTCATATAACTCTACTGCTGATTGGGCATCAATCTTCTCTGACTCTTCGACTAATGGGCAAACCACATAAGCCTGACGTCCATTATTAACTTCATCGACGATAAACTTATAAACTAACGGCCGACGGTCACTGCCCCGGACAAAGGTTCTTATGGGCTTACGCCCAGGTGGCAACTGTCTGATCGATGATACATCAAGATCGCCATAGACTGTTAAAGCCATGGTCCTTGGTATTGGCGTAGCTGTCATCACCAATACATCAGGCGTATTGCCTTTCCCTTGCAATAGGCCACGTTGGCGGACACCGAACCGATGCTGCTCATCAGTGATAACTAGCCCCAAATATTTAAACTCAACAGCATCTTGGATAAGGGCATGGGTACCTATGACCACATCCACCAAACCATCCTTCAGATCATTTAAGACTTGTTCATGAACTCGACGCGTTAACTTACCAGTCAGCATGGTCACTGAAATGCCCAGTGGGGCGAATAACTCTGATAGCGTCTTATAATGCTGTCCAGCCAATATTTCAGTGGGAACCATCATAGCACCCTGATAACCATTTTCTACTGTCTTAACAAGCGCCAGGGCTGCTATAACCGTCTTACCAGAACCTACGTCACCTTGAACCAGTCGCTGCATAGTCGTGACATCTTCCATATCACACTTAACTTCAGATAATACTTTCTGTTGATCATTTGTTAGTGTGAAAGGTAATCCCTTCCATGCTTGAACAGATAGTGGACCATCAAATCCATGCTTTACCCCTACATGATTACTTCGTTGCTCCTTTTTAAAAAACAACAAACCACATTGTAATAAATATAATTCTTCAAATACGAGCCTCCGCCTTGCACGCTCAAGCATTTCCATGTCTTGAGGAAAATGAATATTTTCAAAAGCCAACCTGCGATTGAGCAAGGAATATTGCTTAACAATTTTTTCGGATAATATTTCATAAATATCCTGATGCTCATTTAACACTTCACTAATGATCGTTCGTAAAAAACGCTGATTAATCCTTTCATTTGTGGCATAAATAGGTATAATACGTCCAGTATCTAATACTTCAGATCCGTTTATCACCTCAGTATCTGGATTGATCACTTCCACTTGATACATTTTTTTGATCTTGCCTGATATAATCATTTCCATCCCAGGTTGATACCTTTTTTTTACATGAGGCTGATTAAACCACACTAATTGAGCTACCCCCGTACAGTCACTCACACCCACTTTAGTAATCTTTAAACCAGGACGTGACTTACTTTCCACTATGCCCATAACTATTCCTTTAAAAGTCGCCATTTGCCCATCGCTTAGGGTATTTATCATTTTCAGTTGGCTGCGATCTTCATAACGACGAGGATAATATTCGAGCAAATCTCCAATCGTAAATATGCCTAATTGAGCGAGTAAATTTGTCTTAATTGGTCCTACCCCTTTGATATATTGGATACTCCTTGTCCAGGAACTGCTCAAAACTATCACCTACATAAAATTATAAAACTCTTTATATATCGTCTATTTTACTATATCTGATTCATTCAATTCTTTTAATAATGCCTCTACATTAATATCATGCATTTTAGCACCATTCTCTATGGTTTCAGTTGTCGCCCCCATACACCCAATACATCCCATACCGTGTTTGGCAAAAATATCGCGGGCTAGCGGATGCGATCGGAGTACTTGGATGATTGCTGTTTTTCTGGTAATCATTCGTTACGCCTCCTAACTCTGCTATTTGTTTTTATTTCAATACATCTGTTAATAAATCCTGCTTAAGTACTAGTGTTTCCATGTTTTAGTTAAAAACATCATACATCAACACAGATTTTAAAATAGATCTTGCATTAACTGTCCTAATTGTGCTAAAATACTAATGTTATTGTAATAAGGATGTCTCGTCCTTCATCAAAGGAGGTGGAATAAATGGCAAGTCTTTGTGAAATCTGCAGTAAAGGTCCAAGTAGCGGTAATAATGTCGCCCACTCTCACTTAAAAACTAAACGTACGTGGAAACCCAATATCCAACGGGTTAAAGCGATTGTGAATGGTCAAGTTAAAAGAGTTAATACTTGTACTCGTTGCCTACGTTCTGGAAAAGTTCAACGCGCTATCTAATTTAAATCATAAGTTAATATAAGTTATGATTATAGCAAAAAGTAAACGACTGGGAAATTCCCAGTCGTTTACTTTTTGCTGTCTTTTTCTTTTATTAGTAAGATTACTTCTGCAAGGTCCTGTTTATTGAATTGATATTTTTCTCCGCAAAAATGACAACAAATCTCAGCTTGCCCATCAGTGCGAATGATGTCATCAATTTCTTCTACGCCAAGACTAATCAGCATATCTTGTATGCGTTGATGAGAACAAGGACACTTAAACTGTACAGGTATCTCTTCATACAGCGTAACTGGTAATTCGGCAAAAATCATATTGATAATAGCAGCAGCGTCTTTACCTTCACTGACTAGCTGGGATACTGGTGGCAATAACCCAATATTTTTTTCAATCTTACTTAATACTTCATCATCGGCATTAGGTAAAGCTTGCACCATAAATCCACCAGCAGCCTTCACTATTAGATCGGGCTGAACTAACACACCAAGAGCTACACTGGAGGGTGTTTGTTCCGAGACAAATAAATAATTGGTAACATCTTCAGCAATTTCCCCATTCACCAGCTCTGCACTCCCTGTAAAGGGCTGCTTCAATCCAGTAAATCGCGTCACATAAATCTGTCCATTACCAACTCCTGTGCCAACATCAAGTTTAGTGCCACGTAATGGCAAATCAATATGTGGATTTTTTACATATCCCCGAACAATCCCACTCGCATGGGCATCGGCGGTGATTTCGCCAAGAGGACCATCACCAGCAATGCGAATAGTGATACACTCATCTGTTTTTAAATTTGCGGCCAAAAGTAATGCCGCCGTCATAGTACGTCCAAGGGCAGCGATAGCTACTGGATAGCAATCATGCCTTTTCCTCGCCTCTTCAACTAAATTTGTCGTGACAATAGCAAAGGCTCTTACGCCACCTGTTGTCATGGCTTTTATAATATGATCTTGCATTTAGCCTCCTATAACCTCTCAGACATTAGTACTTCCCCTGTTTCAACATCGAGTACTTCAATAACATGATCCATCAATCTAGCAACCGTACCACGACCATCTGACCGTTTAGACATGGCAGGTGAACCTGGATTGAGATAAGTAATACCATTATGTTTTTCTAGTACGGCCACATGAGTATGCCCGGTAATAAATAAGGACACCTTAAATCGTTCAGCCATTTCCCGTTTGGTGTGTTCAGTCAGTGTGTGTCCATGATTTACAACAATGGGCATACCCTCATGCATAATGTAAGCGTAGGGGGATTGAATAGGCATAGTCAGAACCATGCCATCCACATCCGCGTCACAATTACCGGAGGCCACGATCATTGGAATACTGCACGCATTTAATGATGTAATCAATTGTTTAGGATTATACTCAGACGGGATCTCATTGCGCGGACCATGATATAGTATATCTCCAGCATGAATAATTAATTCACATCCTGTAAAATAACGATGATATACTTTCTCCCACGTGTCTGCACAACCATGGGTATCACTAATAATACCAATTTTCATACAATCACCTCGATAATGACTGGACATATTTAACTCTTAAAGGTCTTTTAATAAATTTGCCATTTCAATTGCAGTGACTGCAGACTCAAATCCTTTATTACCTGCTTTGGTACCAGCCCGTTCAATAGCTTGTTCAATGTTTTCAGTGGTTAACACACCAAAAATTGTAGGAATACCTGTAGCCATACCAACATGGGCCACACCTTTAGATACTTCAGAACACACATAATCATAATGGGATGTACTCCCACGAATGACTGTGCCTAAGCAAATGACAGCATCGTATTTTTTACTTTCAGCCATTTTTTGTGCCACTAAGGGAATTTCAAAAGCACCAGGCACCCAAACAATGGCCGTATCTTCTTCCTTGACGCCATGGCGCTTAAGGCCATCTAAAGCGCCACCAAGTAATTTACTGTTAATAAATTCATTAAACCTTGCAACCACTATCCCAATCTTTAAACCCTCAGCGACTAATTGTCCTTCAAAAACTTTTACCATCATCTATTCCTCCCCATATTGTTTGAGTAAATGTCCTAATTTGGACTTTTTTACTGATAAGTAACGTTTATTAAATCGATTGGCTTTAACTTCTACTGGTACCCTCTCGGAAATCCTTAAGCCATAACCTTCGAGCCCAGCCCTTTTCTTAGGGTTATTGGTCAATAATCGAATGCTGGTAAGGCCTAAATCAACTAATATTTGGGCCCCAATTCCATAATCTCTTAAATCTGGGGCAAATCCCAATATTTCATTGGCTTCGACAGTATCCCGGCCTTGATCTTGCAACGCATAGGCGCGAATTTTATTAGCAAGTCCAATACCACGACCTTCTTGTCTCATATATACCAAGACGCCTGCTTCTTCCTTATCAATTCGTTTTAAAGCACTCACTAATTGTTCGCCACAATCACAGCGTAATGATCCAAATACATCCCCAGTTAAACATTCAGAATGGATACGAACCAACACATTTTCTTTGCCCGCTATATCACCTTTTATCAAGGCAATATGACACAGATTGTCCAATTTACTTTCATAAGCAATCAACTTAAAATTACCATATTGAGTGGGCATCGTGGTCTCTGCAGCGCGTGTGATATATATTTCATTAGCTTTGCGGTATTTAATTAATTCAGCTATGGTAACTATTTTTAAATTATGCTTTTTTACAAATTCCATAAGATCGGGTACTCTTGCCATAGTACCATCTTCATTCATAATTTCGCAAATAACACCGGCTGGGTATGACCCTGCAAGTTTTGGCAAATCAACAGCAGCTTCGGTGTGTCCAGCACGCCGAAGTACTCCTCCTTCAACATACCTTAATGGAAAGATATGCCCTGGTCGTCTAAAATGCTCCGGCAGTACATTCGCATCAAGCATTGCCATAATGGTATCAGCACGCTCATGAGCTGAAATCCCTGTCGTTGTCGTATGTATATCAACAGATACTGTAAAAGCAGTACAATGATTATCCGTATTATCACACACCATGGCACCGATGCCAAGTTCATCCAGTCTTGAGCCAACTATGGGCATGCAGATAAGACCTCTGCCATATGTCGCCATAAAATTAATGGCTTCAGGAGTTACTTTATCAGCAGCCATTAATAAGTCGCCTTCATTTTCCCGATCTTCATCATCGACGACAACGATCATCTTACCATTTTTTATATCTTCGATAGCCTCATCAATTGTATTAAATTTCATTATAATTCCTCCCAAATTTTAACATCATTTTATATTGTAAAGCCATGTTGCTGTAAAAAATTCTTCCCAATATTGCTCGTTGTGCCTTGTGGTTGAGCTCCTTGTAAACCCAATAACTTCTCCACATATTTCCCAATCACATCAGCCTCAAGATTTACGACATCGCCAGTTTTCTTAAATCCTAAGGTTGTTTTAGCGGCACTGTGGGGAATCAGGGATACCGTAAACCAATCACTGTCATAGTTAACAACCGTCAAACTAATGCCGTCGATCGCAATAGAGCCCTTTTTTACAATATAACGCATCACCTCAGGGTCGGCTTTAATTCGCACCACAATGGCATTATCATTTGTATCCTTAGCAATAATTGTGCCAATGCCATCAATATGCCCACTAACGATATGCCCTCCAAAACGATCACCAGCGCGTAGGGTTCGTTCAAGATTCACAGTACCACCGATTTGAAAGCCAGCCAATGCAGTACTGTTTAATGTCTCTGGCATAACATCTGCCGTGAACCACTTATCAGCATACTCGACAACAGTTAGGCATGTCCCATTTACAGCAATACTATCACCTATTTGTACATCACTTAACACTTTATTGGCAACCACAGTTAAGCGTATCGATTTTGCGCCACGATCAATTTTTTTTACTTTACCTAATTCTTCCACAAGTCCGGTAAACATCTCGTCCCTCCCGGTTGCGCATATAGGCGCTAATTAAGATATCTTGTCCAATCAACTCAATATTCATATCCTCAAACAAATATGCGTGATTTACATCAGTTACGCCTTGTCCCCCGACAGGTCCAAGAGCGCCTACCCCCCCTATAATTTTAGGAGCAACAAACCAATGGATTTTGTCCACGAGATTTTCTTTTAATACGGAGGCATTAATACTTCCGCCGCCTTCAATGAGTATACTCGTAATGCCCTGCCCCGTTAAGACTTTAAATAATAGGCGTAAATCCACACCGCCGTCCTTGACCTCCGCAATGAGTACTTCAGCGCCGCATGTTTTAAGAGCTTCAATTCTGTCTTGTGGTGCTGAAGGTGTGACGACAATAATCGTCGGTGCCAAACAATCCGTCACTACATGTGCATCCAGAGGAGTACGTGCCTGACTATCAATAATAATTCGGATTGGATTTTTACCTTTATAAGGTAAACGTGTCGTTAGGCTAGGATTATCAGCGAGTACGGTACCAATCCCGACTAAGATAGCATCATAACAATCCCTGAACTTTTGAACACGTTCTCGGGATTCAGGGCCTGTAATCCACTGGGAATGTCCGGTGTGAGCAGCAATTTTACCATCAAGTGACATGGCGCTTTTCAAAAGAACAAACGGCATTTGAGTCGAAATATGCTTAATAAAAATTTCATTCAGTGTAGCGGCGTCAGTAGCAAGCACACCTTCTACAACCTGGATATTCGCTGCACGTAACTTTTTAATACCTTGCCCAGCGACAAGTGGATTGGGATCATTCATAGCGACAACTACTTTTTTGACACCTGCGGCAATTACAGCATCAGCACATGGCGGTGTTCGCCCATAATGAGAACAAGGTTCTAAGGTCACATACATTGTTGCACCTTTCGCCAAATCACCGGCTTGCTGCAGTGCATTAATTTCGGCGTGGGGCGTACCAGCTTGTCGGTGCCAACCTTGTCCTACGACTCGACCATCAAGCACGATTACAGCTCCTACCATTGGATTGGGACTCGTACGACCCATTCCATATTGAGCGATTGATAAAGCTTGCTTCATATACTGTTCATCCACAATGTACCCTCCACAAGAAAGTGTCATAAATTCTGATTCAAAAAAAATAAGCTGTTTAAAAAGTTTTTACACTTTTTAACAGCCTCATAGAACATAGGAAAATAGCAACAAATATCAAACCTTATAAAAGAGCCCGTTTAATAAACAATCTCTTACTAGTAAGGTTGCGTTTTTTCAAACACATATTAATATTAACCTTTTTCCATCCAGACTATACTGTCGGCTCCGGAATTTCACCGGATCAGCCATACGGCTCGCGGGCTAGTCACCGCCGGTAAGGAATTAAAAGATTTCTCTTTTTCACCTTGTCCCAAAGGCTCACTTATTAGATTATGTATATATAGTACCAGTATTCGCGAAAATAATCAAGTACCCCTGATCCCGCGTATGGCTTTTTCAATATCATCGGCTTGATAGATGGCTGAACCTGCTACTAAAATATTCGCACCAGCAGCGATAACCTGACGTGCCGTCTCACTATTAATCCCACCATCAACCTGAATATCTATAGCTAGATGACGCTCATTAATCATCTCTTTTAATCGAGCAATCTTATCAAACATCTGAGGAATAAATTTTTGGCCGCCAAAACCAGGATTCACAGTCATAAGTAGTACCATATCAACGTCACACAGCACTTCTTCAATCATGGATAATGGCGTCGAAGGATTAAGAGCCACAGCAGCCTTGAGGCCATGCTCTTTTATGTTTTGTATTAATCGGTGAAGGTGTGGTGTTGTCTCAACATGAATTGTTAAGAGATCAGCACCTGCCTTAGCAAATGGCGCTATTAAATCTTGAGGATTAGTTACCATAAGGTGTACATCAAACAATAATTTGGTCACCTTACGAATTGATGTTACAACAGGTGGACCAAATGTCAAGTTCGGCACAAAATGACCATCCATGATATCAATATGGATCATATCAGCACCGGCAATTTCTACTTTCTTTATATCATCTGCTAAGTTGGAAAAATCAGCGGATAATATGGACGGCGCAATTTTAATGTTCATCGTCAAAACCTCTTTTTATTTACATTAATTTCTTCTAATATTGTAAGGTACGTTTGATAGCGCTGCTCATCAATCTGCCCAGCTAGAACTGCCTGTTTTACCGCACATTGAGGCTCGTGAGAATGTATACAAGTACTAAATTTACAATCAGACACTCTTTCTGAGATTTCAGGGAAACAGTGCATAAGCTCATTAGGCGTCATGTCATTAAATTCTGTAAAACTAAAACCTGGAGTATCAACGACAAAACCACCACCTGAGAGGGGTAATAATTCTGCAAACCGAGTCGTATGTTTACCACGGCCAATTTTTTCGCTGAGTTCACCTGTCACCAAGGTAAGACCTGTTTCTACAGTGTTTAAAATGGTTGATTTACCAGCTCCCGATGGTCCAGCGAATACACTAATCTTACCATATAACAGGCTACGCAGTTCAGATATCCCGATACCAGCTTTAGCTGATATGGTAATGACCTGATAGCCAATAGCACGATAATGGTCAACAATACTCTGTAATTCACAGCTATCAGCCAGGTCTATTTTATTAATACACAACACAATATCAAGTTCCGACATTTCAGCCAGTACCAAGAAGCGATCAACTAAAATTCGACTAATATTAGGACTGACCGCCGCAAAAGTAAGAATCACTTGGTCGATATTAGCAATCATTGGTCTTCTTAGCATACTGCGGCGTGGTAAGATTTTCTCAATAATTCCCTTGCCGGCACCTGCCATTTCATATTCCACCCGATCGCCGACTAACAATGAAAAGCGCTCTTTTTTAAAACGTCCGCGTAGCTTACATGAAACTACATTCTCAGCAGTTTGTACATAATAAAAACTATTATATGTTTTTATAATTACGCCATTTAGCATTGTTACCTCCTGCTATATTGTTTGTTCTTGCAACAATACTCCGTTACTATAAACTTGCACTCTGACTTGACCAATCCCATCAACAGTTTTTTCAACCTTATCTCCAGGTTTATGTACATTTTCATAAACCGTACGCCTGCCATTATTATCAGTTACAATAATCTGCACAGCTTGCCGGATGGCTCCTTCAGGTACTGTTATTTGTACCAATCCTTTTTTAGGAGTGTTGGTTGCTGCTTTTGCTACGATCAAATCGATACTTCCTCCTTCGGACACTTCCGTCGCTGGCAGAGGATTTTGCCCGCTAATCGTCCCTGGCGGGTATTTATCACTGGCTTCCTCAGTCACTTTACCTTGTTTTAATTTTAAACTTTCAAGCTGTGTTCCAATTGTATTTAATGGTGTACCACGAAAATCAGGCACAGCAAATTTACGTGGACCCTGAGCCCCTTTACTAATAACAAGATCTATAGATGTATTTTTGTTTACCTGAGCCGGTGGACGGGGTTGCTGACTAATGATAGTATCCGCAGGGATATCAGTATTAAACTGCTCATCAACTCTACCGACAATGAGTCCAGCATTTTTAATTTTCAATTCTGCATCACGACGATTGAGTCCTCTAAGATCAGGTACGACCGTAACCTCACCACCCTTACTGATAACAAGGACAATCATTCTCTGTTCTTTTACAACAACACCGGCCTCAGGGTATTGGGAGACAACGTATCCGGCGGGCACTTTATCACTAAAGGCTTCTGACTCACTGACCCGCAAGTTCTGATTACTTAAGATATTACGGGCAACATCAATTTGTTGACCCACTACATTATTTACGGCCACTTCATTATTACTCCAAAATTTACCGAAAGAAAAAAATGCTCCTATCATAAAACCAACTAATAACAGTGCTAATAACCCTAAAATCCAACCTTTGTTTTTATGACTTTTTACTAATTGGTTCTCAGCTGACGATTCTACAATTGCCTTGGCTGGCGCCTTTACAATAGCCTCGTCAATACGTGGTAGAATTTGAGTCGGGAAGTCACCTCTTGATAACTGACGGGTATTATCATCTCTGAGGTAATTTTTCACGGACTTCAAATCAGCGATCATTTCACTAATATCATTAAAACGATTATCTACATCTTTAGCCATCGCTTTCAAGACAATAGCTTCTAGTAAAGGGGGAACTTCCGGTTTAATCTCCCGAATAGGACGCGGCTCGTCCTGTAAATGTTGCAACGCAATGCTAATTGCCGACTCACCATCAAAAGGTACGATACCTGTTAGCATTTCGTAAAGTACAACGCCTAACGAATAAATATCTGATTTAGCGCCGACCGCGCCTCCTTTAGCTTGCTCAGGAGAAAAATAATGCACGGAACCTATAATTGTCCCAGTATGTTGCAAAGTGGCTGAACTGACTGCCCTGGCTATACCAAAATCAGTCACTTTAATGCGTCCAGCACGGGTCATCAGAATGTTATGAGGTTTTATATCGCAATGGACTAAATTGTTCTGATGGGCATGTTCGAGAGCTTCAGCAATATCAATAGCAATACGTACTGCCATTTCGATAGGTAATGGTTCCCGCAAAATACGTTCTTTAAGGGTTTCACCTGATATATATTCCATAACGATATAATATACGTCCCCATCTTGGCCAACATCATACATATTCACAATATTATGATGGGATAAGCGGGCTGCTGCCTGGGCTTCACGCCGAAAACGGGTCACAAATTGTTCATCACTCGTAAACTGCGAACGTAAAATTTTTACAGCTACAGAGCGATCTAGTAGTTTATCATGTGCCCGATAAACGTCAGCCATTCCGCCTCCACCAATATGCTCTAAAATAGTATATCTCTTATCAAGAGTTCGATTAATCATGTAAACCATCACCCCCTTAATGTAATGCCAGCGCCAAAATTCGCCCTGCAATTGGTGCTGCTATACTACCACCTGAACCAGCGTTTTCAACAATAACCGCTATAGCGACCTCAGGGTTATCAGCTGGCGCAAATCCAATAAACCAAGCATGTGATGCTCCGTGAGCATTTTCTGCAGTACCAGTCTTACCTGCCACCTTAATGCCTGCCAAGCGAGCACCACTACCTGTACCCTTATTTACCACTGTTACCATCATATTGCTAATTATATCTGCTAATTGGGAACTTGTTGGAGTCAACCACTCCTCAGGTTTAAATTCTTTTATTGTCTGACCATTAAAGTCAGTAATGCGGTTAACAATATATGGTTTCATAATAATTCCTTTATTTGCAAAAGTACTAACAAGCATAGCCATCCGTAATGGAGTAACTAATAAACTACCTTGACCAATGCCTAATTGTGCCAAGTCCCCATTTGCCAATGAGTTAATATCAGGTAGATAAGACTCAACCTCTTGCAGTTCTGATCCAATAGGCCGTTTAAAACCATATCGATCAAAAGTCTTAGCCATTTTATTATCACCTAACTTTAATGCTAATGTGCCAAATGTTACATTACAAGAAACGGCTAAAGCTTGTTCTAAATTAAGGTTCCCATGTGCTACGTGCCCGCTTTCTTCTAAAATATAATCAGGAGGTACTGTTAATGCACCTTCACAATGAATGGTCGTATTCATATCAGTAATTTTTTCCGACAAGGCTGCATCAGCCATCATTACCTTAATAACTGATCCCGGAGGATACAAGCCTTGAGTCGCCCGATTAAGTAATGGACTGGTACTGGCACTAGAAATTTGTTCCCACTGCTGATCTAAGGTATTGGGATTAAAACTAGGCTTACTCACCATGGCCAAAATAGCCCCTGTTCGCGGTACTATAACCACAATGGCTCCACGATTTTCACCTAATTCCCGATACGCTGCTTCCTGGATTTTAGCGTCGATTGTCAGCAAAACGTTGTTACCAGGTTGATTTGAAAATAGATGACTGATAGCACCTAAATGGCGTAGTTGATTATTCATTCCAGTCAAATAATTATTAAATGTACTTTCAATACCAGTCGAACCATATTTAAAACTATCATAACCTACCACATTAGCAGTAATGGCAGCATAAGGATATTCTCGTTTAAAACTATCCCCATTTTTTTTACTATAAGCCAACTTTTCACCATTTTTATCGATAATCATACCATTTTCAACATGGTGAGTGGCTTCAGCATTACGGCGATTCAGTGGATGGGATCCCAGAAAATTGCTTTCTACAACTTGTATATATGACAAATATACAAATAAAATCACTAATAAACTAAGTAGGTAAAAAGCTACTTTACGAATATTATGAGGGATATCTCCCATGTCATTACGTTTCATATGATCTCACTTCCGATATGGCAAATAATATACCAAGTAAAATAAAATTAGCAACGATTGAACTACCACCATAACTAATAAACGGCAATGTAATACCTGTTAATGGAAAAAATTTAGTAACCCCGCCAATAATCAAAAAAATCTGCAAAGCCATGGATGCTGCTAAACCTCCAGCGACCAACATACTGAATGGTTTTGTTGATAATAATGCCACATGAAAGGCACGCCATACCATAATGATATATATTATTATAACTGCGCCTGCTCCCACAAAACCCATTTCTTCGCCGATGGCTGCAAAAATAAAATCTGTATGAACTTCGGGAATCATAGCAGGAAAACCATAGGTAAGGCCACTGCCCATTATTCCACCTGAACCAAAAGCAAACAAAGATTGTACGATTTGGTAAGCTGCACCATTTGGATCAGCCCATGGATTAAGCCAGATGTCTACCCGTGTTTGAATATGGGAATATAATTTATAACAAACTACCGATCCAAGTAGAAAGAAAATTAGACCAATCACGACAAAACTAAGTTTTCCATTCACCATATAAGTCATAATGATGGCAATGCCAAAATATAGTAAAGCTGCCCCCATATCACGTTGCAAGATAAACATGGCCATCCCAATACCCCATACTGCAATCAGCGGAGCAATAAACCTTGGATGAGGCAATACTAAAGGTCCATAATGCTTGGTAGCTAATGTAATAAGTTCCCGCCTTTCACTTAAATACCCAGCCAAAAACAATACAATAAACATTTTAGCAAATTCAGATGGTTGAAATCTAATTGGCCCAATAATAACCCAACTCTTATGCCCACCAATATCGATTCCAAACAAGATAGCTATTAATAATAAACAAACACCAAAAAAGCCACATACATATTTATATTTAGCCACTTGCTCCAGTCTTCGCCCAACAAATGCAGATATTAAAAAACATATTAACCCAACACCAACCCACATCTCTTGCAATAAAAACAGGTTCGGCTTAAGTCTAAGAATGGTTGTTAACCCGATTCCAATGAGTAGTGCTGCTAAAGGTAAAAATAGAGGATCACCAGCATGTCCAGCTTTATCTAACACTATATTTATGACGATGAAAGTGATAATTAGTCCACAAGTAGCACCTATAATACTATAATCAACTGCTCCTAAAGTCAGACTAACCGCTAAAATACCATTTAACATAATTACACCAGCAATCAAGAGCAATGTACGCTCATGGCGCCTTATGTTAGTCATATTTTACTCGTCCCCATTTTTAAGTAAAATAGTAGTAATATTATCAAAACCACCAGCAGCTTTAGCCTGTAGAACTAATTGATTTACGATAGATTCAAGATTATCTTGTTCATTTTTTATAAGATTACAAATGTCCTGTTCACTCACCATATTCGTTAAGCCATCAGTACACATCAAGAGTATATCTCCTGACTCCCAAACTAATACACCTGTATCAATCTTAATAAGGCAACTCGTACCCACCGCACGAGTTAACATATTTCGTTTTGGATGAATATGTGCTTCCTCTCTTGTTATATTACCACTTTGAACTAATTCCCAAACTAATGAATGGTCATTTGTTAGTTGCCGCATCTCTTTATTACGCAATAAATAAATGCGACTATCACCAACATGTCCCCAATAAATAGCATCACCATCCACATAGACTGCGGTTACAGTCGTGCCCATACCATTAAAATCTTCTTTAGACTGCGATAGCTGATAAACTGACGTATTGGCCTCGTTAATTGCTTGTTTAAGTAGTTCTTCGTAATTGTTAGCCCTAGCATTTTCCTCAATATAACGACTGACCGTGGTTGCTGCTAGTTTGCTGGCAATTTCTCCCGCTACATGCCCTCCCATTCCATCAGCCACAACAAATAAATGCGGTGGTTCACAAATATAACTATCTTCATTTGTTCCCCTAACCAACCCAATATCAGACATTACATGTACCAGCAATAGTCCTCACCCCTCAAAGCTAAATGTTACTGCCCCAATTTTAATTAAATCACCATTTTTCAGTAAAACTCCTTCTACTAGTGGCCGATTATTAAGATATGTTTTATTTGTACTATTCAAATCAGTTAGCCAATATCCCTGCTTGTTCCTATTAATACTAGCATGTTCATAAGACACAAAAGAATCGTCAATCATAATTTCATTATGATTACTGCGCCCAATGGATATAGTTTCACTTAAAACGAAACTCGTCTGCGTCAATTTAATATGGCCACTATCCACCACTAATAATTTACCTTGATCATAACCGACGAAACTATTATTTTCGTCTGATAGTACAGCACGTAGCCTAGGAATTTTAAAATCTTTAGTGATCATTTTAATGACTCTAAACAAGAAATAATAGATTAAAATCAGCAAACTATATTGCAATATAATACCAATCACATTAAATACCAATGTTTTATTGGGCAATTTAATTCACCTCATATAAAATAACGGTATTTCCTATTTTTATATGATCTCCCACTTCTAACCCTTTACACATAATACGATGATTATTGACATATGTACCATTAAGACTTTTAGCATCATAGATGACATGTTTATCTTCTTCATATACCACATAGGCTTGCAAACGAGAAGTATTCATGTCTGTCAACGGCAATTCGTTACTGGCACGCCGACCAATGTTGACGCGAGTGGCACCCATATCGACTTTAAAGCCTTTATCTGGCCCCTCTAACACTGTTAATTTTCCAACTAAACATGACTTTTTTATAATATCACATTCTACTTTGTCAAAGATACGAGTATCCGATATTCCATGGCATTCCACCTTGCTACTACCCCCATTATTTTCTTCAGGCAAAGGTTGGCTAAAGGTGCTAACGATACGAAATTTTTCTTTGCCGACACCATCATCCTGATAGATTTCTACTAAAGGCAATCCGCTAATGGTATATTTTCTAAGTTTTGCTTGTTCTATTAAGTAGAGGGACAGTTCTTTGCAAATAGACTGACTATATGATCCTATACGCTTATAATCAGCCTTATTTAAGTAAACCACATAGGAATTGGGCACATATATTTTGGAGATACCAACTGTTCGCTCATCATCCATTTGCCTGACCAATTGTTTGGCAATCTCTACTGGTTGTAAGCCACTGGCAAATTTATTATTAAAAAACCCCTCAATATATTTTTCAAACATATTTTCCAAGCTTCGTACAAACTTCACAGTCATTACCTCTCAAATAACTTAATATATTTTATTATACGTTATATTACCAGCATAGTCAAAATGAGGTAATCTTATATGATGATGATCAATAAAAGACTTGGCTTGCACCAAGTCCCTAAATACATGTAAAAACCTCCGTTTCTACTATTCGGTATCACAATTTGCTTTCAACTCTGATTCTGTTAACACTTTATGCCGCAGTTGACCACAAGCGGCTAATATATCAGTACCCATTTCACGGCGCACCGTAACATTTATTTTTCGTTCAAGAAGAATTTGTTCAAAAAGTTGTATTTGCTTTTTGCTCGGGCGTAACAATCCACGCTCTATGACTGGGTTAACAGGAATCAGATTGACATTTGCAAGTCGACCTCTCATTAAAGTGACTAATTGCTTAGCATGATGTGCCTGATCATTCACATCCGCAATGAGTACATATTCATAAGTAACCTGCCTACCTGTTTGCTGAGCATAACGATTGGCCGCCGCCATAACTTCGAATAATGGGTAGCGGTTATTAATCGGCATCAATTGTGATCGTATTTCATTATTAGGCGCATGTAATGAAATGGATAAAGTCACTGGTATCCCTTCCGTAGCTAGTTTATCTATTTCTGGTACCAAACCTGAGGTAGATAAGGTTATATTGCGGTAACTTAAATTTAGGCAATACTCCTCATGGCATAACCGCATGAAATTTACGACATGATCATAATTGGCTAAAGGCTCGCCAGCTCCCATAATAACAATTGTATTTACATGAGCCTGCTCTTGTTGTAAGAGTTTATTAACATACAGGACCTGAGCCAAAATTTCACCAGCCGTTAGATTTCTAGTAACACCATTTAATGTAGAAGCGCAAAACACACACCCCATAGCACATCCAACTTGAGTGGAGACGCAGACACTATTACCATAGGACTGACGCATGAGTACAGTTTCTACTGCCACGCCATCATGGAATCTTAATAAATATTTACTGGTTTTACCATCAGCAGATTGTTCGGTAGCCTCAGCGAGTACCTTATGAATGACAAAATGCTCTATGAGCAACAAGCGGTCATTTTTGGATAAATTAGTCATATCGTCAAAATCATCGACATCATGCTGATAGAGCCATTTTGCAATTTGTCCAGCACGGAATTTGGGCAAGCCATAAGCTGAAATATGAGTAGCTATTTCAGTAATAAACATACCAAAAATATTAATTTTCATACTCATTCACCTATATTCACTCGTTTTAATCGTGTTATGAAAAACCCGTCCACATGATCAATATGGGGCCACAACTGAACCATATCAGCATTACTACCGAGAGCTGGGAGAAAGCTACCTGTTTTTTGCAGCTCAAAATCTTGCCGATCTTGCAGAAAGCTTTCTACCACTGCTTGGTTTTCTTCTGGTTCTGTTGTGCAGGTACTATACACTAAAACACCACCTACTTTTACACAATCAGCGGCACTATGTAAAATTGCCTTTTGCAATATTGGTAGCTCCTCTAACATGGACTTTTCTTTGCGCCATCGGGAATCAGCTTTACGTCTTAAAACCCCAAGACCAGAACAGGGTGCATCTACAAGTACTCGATCGGCTTGACCACGATACAAACTACCAATAGCTCTAGCATCCAGTAGCGATGTTTCGATGATACTAACGCCTAACCGCTGAGCACTTTCTTGAATTAAAGCCAATTTATGTTCATGTATATCAATGGATAATATTCGTCCTTTATTTTGCATCAAAGCCCCAATGTGAGTACTTTTACCCCCTGGTGCAGCGCAAGTATCTATAATAAACTCCCCTGGTAGGGGCCCTAACACATGAGCAACTAACATGGAACTCTCATCTTGTATTTGAAATAGTCCCTCGCGGAGTGATTTCAAGGTACTAAGAGCTGGCGAGTGCTGACATACGATGCCCTCGGGCGTCCACTGGGAAGGTTCAGCGATAAATCCTTCACTTTCCAAAATGACCAGTAGCTCTTCCCGGGTATTCTTTAACGTATTTGTGCGCAAGCATAGGAGAGGTGTCACATTATTAATTCGGCATAATTCCTCGGTCGCTTCAGCCCCTAATCTTTTTACCCACCTAGCCACGAGCCATTCAGGATGAAAGTAAGTTAATGCCAAAAACTTGACGATTTGTTTTTGTTTATCGGGATACACTATTTTTTCAGGAGTTCGACCAGCGTTGCGCAGGACTGCATTTACAAACTTGACAGTACCAAGATGCCCATATTTTTTAGTCAATTCCACAGCTTGATTACAAGCAGCCGATACAGGTATTTTTGACAAAAAGAACATTTGGTACATGCCCAAACGTAAGATATTTAAAATAACGGGTGCTATTTTATCGATAGGTCTATTTATATAAAAACTGATCATCCAATCTAAAGTAGCTTTGGCTTTGATGGTTCCATAAACTAGCTCAGTAATAAATCGACGATCTTGGTCGTTGAGTTTACTGCGGTTAATTTCCCGTGCTAACGCTAGATTGGCATAAGCATTATTATTCAATACCTCACTAATGATTTTGAGAGCTACTTCTCGTGCATCCAAAAAAAACACCTTCTCTATTTATATATTAGGCAATAAAATCTTGTACCGCCTGTTCTACTCGTTTTATATCAATTCTAGTATTGCAACATGGCCCATTAGGCCTTTCATTTAAAACACCAATGACTGGTAAGGGAAAAACATCTTGAATACCGCTCGTTAAATCTCGTTCACAGGCAATCGCGAGTACGGCATGGGGCCTCAGTGTTTTAATAATCTTACGAGCCAGGGTACCACCCGTAGAAATTGCTACATGCACACCATATTTCCTGGAAATATTTAACAAATCACCCACCTGACAAGCACCACATTGGCGGCAATTTCCTATATCATGAGTCACTTTATACTGACAAGATTCATGTTGAATACAATGTGGTGTCAGAATCAATAGTTTATCAGGTTTAACTTTAATACATTTAGCACGAATCAAATGATTACTAACCTCAATAAACGAACGTTCCACTCTTTCTTTTTCTACATCGAAAAATTTACCAATTCTAATTGCTAGGGGAAACAAGAGCTGAATGGACGACCAAGCCGGTCCTTGAAAAAATGATAAGGTGGAAAAACCTAAGATTGTTAAAATAATGCCACCAACACCAATTCCAATCGCCACTAACACAACTGCTAATAATATTCCCAGAATAACTGGTAAATAGGCACTAATATTTGCCAGTCCTGGAAAACTCACCATCCATAATCCATAGGTGGAAAGAGTGGTTAAGCATAAACTGGCAAGTATCAAAGCTATAAATAGTCGTTTCTTCGGGCGAGGAATAACATCAATCATGAACCTTCACCTCTATTCCAATATGTCTCCAACAGTTACGCCATAACCGCACACAAAATCTTTAGCACTCATCCGGCGTTTATTCGCAGGCTGAACTTCTAGAATTTCCAGCGTACCTTGTCCTGTTTCTACAAGAAAGCCATCAGTAGTTATTCTAATTATCTTGCCTGGCTTATTGGTAGACATTTCACTTTCATACTCTCTAGTCTGCCAAGTTTTTAAATTTTTATCTTGATAGGAGCAGTAAGCTCCAGGCCAAGGATTAAGTCCCCGCACTAAGTTATGAATATCAGTGGCTGAACGCTCCCATTTAATGGCCTCTACTTCTCTACTCAACATTGAGGCATAGGTAGCTTTTTCATGATTTTGTACAATGCGGGGCGCTTGATTAGCAAGAAGTAGTATTATTGTTTCACTGAGTATTTTTGCACCACTTTCTTTTAGTTTATCATGAACCACGCCCGTTGTATCATCCGCTGTAATTCTGATTTCAGACTTTAAAATCATATCACCAGTATCCATGCCTACATCCATATACATTGTCGTAACACCAGTAACCTGTTCACCGTTCATTACGGCCCAATGTATCGGCGCGGCCCCCCGATAACGAGGTAATAATGATGCATGTACATTAATACAACCGAGTGGTGGTATGTCGAGCATAGTTTTGGGTAACAACTGGCCAAATGCCACTACGATAACAAGATCAGGCTTTAACAAAGATAACTCTGTTTGAAAGCCTACTTCTTTTACTTTATGTGGCTGTAGCACGGTTAGGCCGTAGTTTAAAGCCGCTTGCTTTACAGGAGACATGGCTAATTTTTGTCCTCGTCCTTTAGGACGGTCTGGCTGGGAGACCACCGCAACAACATTATATTGTTCAGCAACTAACATATCTAAACATGGGACGGCAAAATCTGGCGTACCCATAAATACCACACGTAATTTTGACATTATCATTACCCCTTATGAATTGTTTGTGCTCTTTCAATAAATAATATGCCTTCAAGGTGATCAATTTCATGTTGCAAGGCTCTGCCTAATAAACCTGTTGCTATAATATGTACTCTTTTTCCAAAACGATTTAATCCTTCTACAGTCACTTCGGCAAAACGTTCTACTTCACCAAATACTCCTGGAATACTCAAACAACCTTCATTGCCCAGTTCACACCCTTCACACGCGGTGATCACAGGGTTGATTAATTCAATCAGTCCCTCGCCTACGTCAACAATAATAATTCTCAGGGAGACACCTACTTGAGGGGCAGCGAGCCCGACACCATCGGCATTAACCATCGTTTCTGCCATATAATCAAGAAGCTTTTTAACTCTTTTGTCAATTTTCAGTACTGGCTGGGCTTTTTCTTTTAATATTTTATCACCAGCTTTTCTAATTTCCAAAACTGCCATCATAGCCCTCCTTATTCTTTTCGATAAAGTATGCCAAATTCTATCATAAAAACGTGTAAAAATCCATGTTTTCTATTAACCAAAACTTCTACATTATACTAATCGGATCCACATCAATGATAACATCAGGACGTATTGTCAGTTCCATGGCCAGTATAGAGCGCTTAACATGAACAAGGTCAACTGTTTTTATTACTATATTCATGCGGAAAACATCCTTAATTTTTGAGATTGGCGCAGGAAAAGGCCCAATGATTTCAGTATTCTTATGATCATGCAATAAGCTCTTCACTTCTTCGATAATGATCGTTGCTTGGGTACGAGCCTTACTTTCTTGATCAGCTAGAATCGTCAGCTTAAGTATTTGCCCATAGGGTGGATAACAAAGTTCACGACGATAACCAATCTCTGCTTGATAAAAATCATAATAATTATGTTGCGCCCCTGCCTGCACTGCATAATGCTCGGGATTATAGGTCTGCACGACTGCTTTTCCTGGTTTATCACCACGTCCAGCACGACCTGCCGCTTGGGTTATTAAGGCATAAACCCGTTCCGCCGCCCTAAAATCCGGCAAATTCAATATACTATCAGCAGCGATAATGCCGACTGCAGTAACATTTTTAACATCATGACCTTTTGCCACCATTTGGGTACCGAGTAAAACATCATATTCGCCGTTGGCAAAGGCATCTAAAATACGGTCATAAGCCATTTTACCACCAGTAGTATCCTGATCCATTCTTACAAGACGTATACTTGGAAATAACTTTACTAGATTTTCTTCTAATTTTTGTGTTCCCGTACCAAAAAATCGAATATAACGACTACTACACGACGGGCAAATCTCAGGCGTAGTTTCCACCGACTGACAATAATGACAACGCAGCATATTACCCACAGAATGATAAACAAGAGAAATATCACAATGCTTGCAGCGCATAATATGCCCACATTCACGGCACATGACAAAAGTAGCATAACCACGGCGATTAAGTAAAATAATAGCCTGCTCCCCGCGGGTTAATGTCTCGGCTAACAATTTTTGAAGTGGCAGGGATATAACACTGCGTCGTTTCTGGCGTAATTCCTCACGCATATCAACAACGGTAACCTCAGGTAAAGACGCATCAGCAATACGTTTAGACATAGATAACAGAGTGTGTTGATGATCCAATGCCTGATAATAGGTCTCAACTGCTGGAGTAGCACTACCCATCACCACAACTCCACCTGCCAGGCGAGCTCTGGTTAGGGCTACTAGCCTAGTATGATAACGAGGTGCTTCTTCTTGCTTATAGGTAAATTCATGTTCCTCATCCATAATAATAATTCCTAGATCAGATAGGGGGGCAAAAATTGCTGAACGTGCACCAATAACGATACCCGCTTGTTTAGTGCGTAACCGTTGCCAAGCATCATAACGTTCACCTGTCGATAATTTACTATGCATAACGACTACGTCTTCACCAAATCTTGCCTTAAAGCGCGCAACGATTTGGCTAGTTAAGGCAATTTCTGGCACCAGAACAATCGCCTGACGATTATTTTGCCTCGCTACTGCCACTGCTTCAATATACACCTGGGTTTTACCACTACCAGTAATACCGTGGAGCAAAAATGAGTGATATTCCTTAGCTAACATTGTGGGCACAATTGAACTTAAGGCATGTTGTTGTTCTAATGTTAATGATACATGAATTGCCGTTGCACAAATATTAGCATAGCTATCACGTATAACCTGAACTTTTTCAATGAATACCATACCAGCCTGTATTAACTTTTTAACAGCATCATGACTCATATTGTCCTTTTTGAAATCATCAGAGGCCAGCTGGTCATGGTTCATTAAATAAGTTAACAATCGACATTGTGCTGGTTTACGGCTAAAATTATCAATAAAATTCTTGGCGTCCTCATGAGAGACTGCTAATCGTATGATATCTTTATAGCGATGGGAGGCTGTTTTCTTAATAACAGCTTCCCCTATTATTATTTGTTTACGCACTAAATAACGTACTATTTTTAAAACAGTTGATCCAAATTGTTTTTCCAATCGCGCCGAACTGATTGATGGGTATTTATCTATATACAAAAAGACCTGACAGTATTCTATGGATTTTACTCCTAAACCAGCTAATACTAAGTCAACATCCATATCGTCAGCCGCACGATATGTTGTGATACTTTTAACACCTGATTTTCCTGGGATAAACAAGCGCATAGCATCTACTAAATTACATAAGTAATACTCACTGATCCACCTAGCTGTATTCATCATATGTTCATCAAACCATATATCACTGTCCAATATATCTATAATAGGCTTCAAATTAGCTTGATCTGAATTTTCTTCATCAGTGATGCTAATAATAAAGCCCTCTAATTTACGATTACCAAAAGGAACTAATACACGCCAGCCTACGCCAACATAATCAAGGTGTATCGGAATTATATACGAAAAAGGTTTATTAATACTTCTCGTTGCTATATTTACCAAAATTTGCGCTATGCGTTGCATATTTACCACCATTCAATGTGATCTTCACACTATTAAAAAAACGCTATGGATTATTCTTCCCATATTACTTTAAAAAAAGTTAAAACTTTAGACCCACGTTACTTTGGCCTGTGTTAAAAGTAAAAAAAGGGGTTCTCACTGAGTCCCCTTCTTTTATGTGACATGTATAAAGTTCGCGTTTATTAGATGAAATACCTGCTTAAATGCTATACGCTAAAATTATAAATTAGCTTCTTTGCGCAGAATTTGCACCTTATCGGTACGCTCCCAAGGTAAATCAATATCAGTGCGGCCAAAATGACCATAAGCTGCTGTTTGGCGGTAAATAGGGCGACGTAAATCCAACGCTTTTATAATGCCCGCCGGACGCAGGTCAAAATATTTTTTAATAAGAGCAACAATTTTTGTTTCCTCTATTTTGGCAGTTCCAAAAGTCTCCACCATAATGGATACGGGCTCTGCAACACCAATTGCATAAGCCAATTGAATTTCGCATTTATCGGCTAGGCCGGCAGCCACTACGTTTTTCGCTACATAACGAGCGGCATAAGCAGCTGATCGATCCACTTTGGTACAATCTTTACCAGAGAATGCACCACCACCATGACGTGCCATTCCACCATAAGTATCAACAATAATCTTACGGCCAGTCAGTCCTGCGTCACCCTGTGGTCCCCCGATTACAAATCGTCCTGTTGGATTAATATAATATTTAGTATTTTGATCTAATAATTCAGCTGGAACAATGGGTCTAATTACTTTCTCAATCATATCTTTTTCAATTGTTGATAACAAAACATCAGGACCATGCTGGGTAGAAATAACAATTGTATCAACACGAATGGGTTTTCCATCTTCGTATTCCACTGTTACTTGCGTTTTTCCATCAGGGCGCAAATAATCCACTTCGTCATTTTTCCGGACTTCAGCTAAACGACGAGCTAATTTATGTGCTAAAGATATCGTCAAAGGCATATATTCAGGGGTTTCGTTTGTCGCATACCCAAACATCATCCCCTGATCGCCTGCGCCAATCGCATCAAGATCATCACTATCGCCTTTCTTAGCTTCTAATGATTTATCTACTCCCATGGCAATATCAGCTGACTGTTCACCAATGGAAACCAATACTCCACAAGTATCACCATCAAAACCGAACTTTGCCCGAGTATAACCTATTTCCTTGATTGTATCACGCACAAGTTTAGGTATATCGACATAACAGTTTGTCGTAATTTCACCAACAACATGTACCAGTCCTGTCGTAACAAGTGTTTCACATGCCACCCTACCCATAGGGTCTTTTGCCATAATTGCATCGAGGACACTATCCGAAATCTGATCAGCCATTTTGTCTGGATGACCCTCCGTAACTGACTCTGACGTAAATAAAACGCGTTTTTTTTCCATAACCTATACCTCCTGTTTACTAATAATAAAGAATGCTTGACTTATGCCAAGCCTTAGCTATCCGTACCTGGAACCCTAGAAAGTGATATCCTTCTAGGGTATGAAAATAAAAAAAGCTCCCTAAAGGAGTGTGAACTTCACGCTCCCATCTTGCGGATAACACCGCAGGAATTGGCACCGTTTTTGGGGTTTCCAAATGGTTGCCGCGGTTTCATTGGGCCAATCCCTCCACCATCTCTTGATGAGTATATGTAATTTTTTCAGCTAAAATATACTTTAAATGATTTTAAAGAAAAAATCAATATTTTTTTAGAAATTGCATTTGAATTTTATCCAGAATAACTTCTGCCAACTGTGTTTTAGACATTTTAGGTAGTTCTTCCATATGGCCATCACGGTATAATAACTTAACAATATTAGTATCAACATTAAATCCAGCACCAGGTAATGTAATATCATTGGCTACAATCATATCCAATTTTTTCCTACTGAGTTTTTCTTGGGCATGAGCCAGTAAATGTTGAGTTTCAGCTGCAAATCCAATGAGAATCTGGTGCTTTTTCAATTGCCCAAGCTCGAACAAAATATCTGGAGTTTTTTCTAATATCAAGTTTAAGGTAGTACTATTTTTCTTTATTTTATCCGGGCTTTGGGTTTGCGGGCGATAATCAGCCACCGCTGCTGCTTTGAGGACAATGTCACTATCAGGAAATTGGGCCAACACAACATCCCTCATTTGAGCAGCTGATTCAACATAGTGAACTACAACGCCTGGTGGTGGCACTAAATAAGTAGGCCCTGATACTAATATAACCTCAGCACCTCGGGCTAATGCTACGCTTGCTAAGGCATAACCCATCTTACCGCTCGAGCGATTACCTATATACCGTACGGGGTCAATTGCTTCTTGGGTTCCACCAGCAGTAATGAGGATTTTTTTATCAACAAAATCTTTTTTACTGTTGAGTATTTCAATCACTTTACCTATAATAACTTCAGGTTCAGGTAAACGTCCTATGCCTTCGGTGCCACATGCAAGCACTCCACACCCTGGCTCAATAAAATGATACCCTAATTGAGTTAATTTGGTAATGTTTTGCTGAACAATAGGATTTAAATACATATTCGTATTCATAGCTGGCGCTAGTACTACAGGAGCTTTGGTAGCCATAACCGTAGTCGACAACATATCGTCTGCAATACCATTGGCGATTTTTCCAATACAATTTCCAGTAGCAGGAACCAATAAAAATAAATCAGCTGCCGTTGCTAATGCAATATGTTCTACATTCCAATTTGTAGTCTCAGCCCACATATCTACCACAACAGGATGTCCACTTATTTCACGAAAAGTCAGAGGTGTAACAAAGTTTGCAGCTGCGTGGGTCATAATAACATACACATTTGCACCCTGCTTTTTAAGTCGGCTAACAATGTCCACCACTTTATAAACAGCAATGCCACCTGCTACTCCAACAACAATATTTTTTCCTCTTAACATTAAATCCTCCTATTTTATGCCACTTTTGGTCCGTTCGTAAGTAAGTTTATCTTGAGCTATTTCCTCTAACGCAATGGTTACCTGTTTGTGAGATTTACTATCTACTAACGGCACCGAGCCATCCATAAGTTCCCGGGCTCGTTTGGCTGCAAGCACAACTAAAGTATATTTGCTGTCAACTTTGGTTACTAATACATCGATTGATGGATTTATCATTATAGTCCCCCTAAAAATTTATTTATAAAAATTAGATAGAATACCTTCAATTGTAGTTACATTACGTACTACTTGACATTTTTCCGCAGTAATAATGGCCGCTATTTTTTTTGTTGCACTCTGCACTTCATCATTTACTACTATATAATCATAATTATATACATATGTTAATTCACCACTTGCAGAACTCAGCCGGGTTTTTATACTTTCCAGGCTATCTGTTCCCCGTTTATGAATGCGCTTAGCCAGTTCATCTAGGGATGGCGGCGCAATATAAATACAAACACCTTGTGGAAATTTCTTTTTAATCTGCGTAGCTCCCTGTGCATCTATTTCTAAAACAATATCTTTACCACTATTTAGAAGAGTTGCCACATGATGACATGGTGTTCCATAAAAATTACCGTATACTTCAGCCCACTCTAACAATTGATCATTATTAATCATAGTTTGAAACTCGGCGTCAGAAATGAACCAATAGTTAACGCCATTTTGTTCACCTGTGCGTGGGGCTCTAGTCGTTGCAGATATAGAGTAATTTAATTCTGGATAGCTACGCAGCAATTCTTGACAAATCGTCCCCTTACCTGCTCCTGATGGGCCAGAAAGCACAACCAGAATCCCTTGTATTGCCATAAATGCTGCTCCTTTCAACACTCACTACTCAACAGTAGTGTCATCACTAGTTTCTTTGCTCGCTAGACGATGTGCAACCGTTTCAGGTTGTACTGCTGACAAAATGATATGATCACTATCAGTAATTATAACGGCTCTCGTACGTCGTCCATATGTAGCATCAACGAGCATCCCCCTATCCCGGGCTTCTTGAATAATCCTTTTAATAGGTGCTGACTCAGGGCTCACTATAGAAATTATCCTATTGGCAGATACGATATTACCAAAACCAATATTGATAAGCTTAATTTCCATAAATAACTTTCCCCCTATTTATTATTAACTTTTGCTTCTCAGGGCCGTTATCGACTACTCTATGTTTTGAATTTGTTCTCTAATTTTCTCTATCTCGCTTTTAATTTCTACCATTAAATTTGCTATCGTAAAATCATTAGCTTTCGAGGCAATCGTATTGGTCTCACGGTTGATTTCCTGAATAATAAAATCTAATTTTCTACCTACTGCGTCGTCAGCATTGAATGCCGTATCTATCTGTGCTAAATGACTTTTGAGTCTTACTAATTCTTCAGTAATACTAGTTCTATCAGCAAAGATAGCTGTTTCTTGGAGTAGTCTCCCCTCATCAGGTTCAGCTCCAACGCCCTCCAATAGTTCTCGCATGCGTCCCAATATTTTTACCCTGTAATCAAAGAGTACCCCAGGAGCGCGTTCCTCAACTGTAATAAGATATGAAGTAATACTAGCAATACGTGACACCAAATCCTGCTTAATAGTAAGTCCTTCGGCTAAACGCATACTCATAAGATTACTGACTGCCATATCAACTGCACTGGATAATTTTGGCCATAAAACTAAAATATCTTCCGCTACTTCTTCGACTTTGATAACATCAGGATAGTTAGCAATTTGGTCCAGATGATCACTGATTGAAGTGGAAAACAGTTCAGCTAAAGCTCTTAAAGATTCATGGTAAGCCATTGCTAATTCTTTGTCAACCCTTACGGCTCTTTTCTTTTGCCCAAATTCATCCATAGTTATAAAAATATCAATACGGCCTCTTGCTAATTTCGCTGATACTGTGCGGCGAATTTTATCCTCAAGTGAGCCTAAATTTTTAGGCATACGAATGACAATCTCATTATAACGGTGATTTACAGCTTTTATTTCCACAATAATCCGATGCCCATGATCTAAGTATTCTCCCCTACCAAAACCAGTCATACTTTTAAGCACTATCATTTGCTCCTTCCTCAGTATATGTTATTATTAGCAATAAATTAATAATTACTCTAAAGTTCTTATTAATACTTCTCTATGCTTTCTCTAAATCCTTTTTTCACGGGCTGTCTATGTTTTAGACAAACTATTTAGACTAGGATGGCCGCCCTTTATTTTATTTTTAGCAAATCAAAATAGAAGGAGTGGATTTTTTTATCACTAGTGGTAATAGCTACTGTTACCGGAGTATCTAATTCAATGTCTTTTTCCCAAAAATACAAATAACATTGTGCCTTAAATATTGGATGTCCTTCATCCTTGACTATTTTTTCAGCATTGGCGGGTATATAAACTTGATAAGCTTTTATAACCTTCTTATTCTGTTTGAGGTCTACCCTGGCATTTTGGGCGAAATCCTGCTTCTCGCCAAATAAAACTATACTAAAACTTAATAGCTCTTTATAATCTGCCACGACCCTTTCACTGTCTAATAGAGTAACTCTCTGACCATTTAAGCTCTTTTCTCTAGCATCAGTAGCCATTAATAAAAAGGGAGTATATAAATAGGCATGTTCTGCTGCAGCATTCAGATTTTCAGCTTTCTCTTCATAGGATATCCACGGCAATAAAAAATCTTTTAACTGATGCTGTGCATTAATTGTACCATAATCCTGAGCGTCTTTGATTGTCTCACTATTAATCGAAGATATTGCCGAAACGTGACCCACTATTAGTAATAAAAAAGCACATGTTAAACTAATAATTTTCATCATCGCACCTCCGCACTTTTATGAAGTATACTATTAGACAGTCAATAATAATATTCCTTCACAGTTTAAAAATCCAACTTCTTATTTTAAGAGAAGTTGGATTCTTTTCTTATAGATATTCGCCACGAAAAACTTCTGTGGCTGGGCCAGACATATATATATGATTATCTAAACCCCATTCAATCGATAATTCACCACCATCAAGTTCTACAATAGCTTGACGATCTGCCACGCCATTGAGCACTGCTGCTACTAATGTTGCGCAAGCACCTGTACCACAAGCCATTGTAATACCAGCACCACGTTCCCACACACGCATACGTAATTTTTGCTTATTAATCACTTGCACAAACTCAACATTAATCTTTCTGGGGAAAACAGAATGTGTTTCAATGAGAGGGCCAATCGCCGACACATTAATTTTTTTAAGATCATCAACAAATACTATACAATGAGGATTGCCCATTGACACGCAAGTGATATGATAACCCAGCTGCTCTACCACTAATACTTCATTAAGAACTTTTCCACTCTCTTTACCGTTCATGGGAATTTCACTACGTTTAAGATGGGGTTCCCCCATATCAACCCTAATGGTGCTCAGTTTATCACCTATAAATATTAGCTCTGGCTTAATGATGCCAGCTTTAGTTTCCAATGTAATTTTTGTCTTATCAGTTAACCCATGATCATATACATAACGGGCAATACAACGTGTTACATTACCACACATTTCAGCCTCGCTGCCATCTGAATTAAAAATCCTCATCTTAAAATCGGCGAGTTCTGATGGCAAAATAACCACTAATCCATCAGCACCTACCCCGAAATTACGATGACAAACCTGAGTAGCCATTTGTGGATAATTATCAATATTTTCTGTAAATCCATTAACAATTACAAAATCATTTCCTAATCCGTGCCATTTGCTAAAACTAAAGTTCATTTTTATAGTCTCCTCATCGTTAAATTAGTGTACCCGCCCAAATATAGCACGTGATACACGTCTCCGGAAAAACACGTGTCTGGTGGCACCTATAATAAAGGTCCACCCTGATACACATAAGACAATGACCCAGTCAACAATAGTAAGAGGAACTGTGGCAAAAACTTCCCTCATAAAGGGATGATAAACAACTAATAGTTGCATGCAAATCGAACACCCTGTGGCCGCAAGCAAATATTTATTTTTTGAAAAGCCAATCTCAAAAACACTAAATATTTCCGACCGACAATCAAAAACATGAAACATCTGGGTAAAGACTAGAGTGCAAAGGGCCGTGGTTCTAGCCTCAGCCAAATTATTTCGCCAAAAATATACTCCAGCAAATACAAGCACCGTACTTATACCAATCTGCAGACCACGAACAATAATCTTGCGACTGAGGCCTCGAGAGAATACGCTTTCCCGGGGATTGCGAGGTTGTCTATTCATAATACTATGATCATTAGGATCAACACCTAGCGCCATCGCTGGTAAACCATCAGTTACTAAATTAACCCATAAAATCTGTACGGGCAATAAAGGCAGTGGCAGACCAACTATGGTGGCAATAAACATGGTCAGTACTTCGCCCAAATTGCAAGATAATAAATACCTAATAAACTTACGGATATTATCATAAATACCCCGCCCTTCTTCCACGGCTGCAACAATAGTAGCAAAATTATCATCTGCCAGCACCATAGAGGCAGCTTCTTTCGTAACATCAGTACCACTAATCCCCATAGCGATGCCAATATCAGCTTCTTTGATTGCTGGAGCGTCATTAACACCATCACCAGTCATTGCGACAATATGACCTTGCCGTTTTAAAGCTCTAACAATACGCAATTTATGGGCAGGAGAGACTCTAGAATACACGGTAACATTATTAATAACATTAGCGAATGCTTCATCATTTAGAAGATCAAGTTCAGTACCAGTAAGAGCTTCATTACTGTCATTATTAAACATTTCTAGTTCTTTAGCAATAGCTACTGCAGTATTACGATGATCACCAGTAATCATGACAGTTCTGATACCTGCGCGGCGACATATGGCAATAGCCTGCTTAGCTTCGGGGCGGGGCGGATCCATCATCCCGATCAAACCTGCGAAAACTAATTCTTTTTCTAGATCAACCTCAACATGATCCACTTCATTTTTTGAGATCTGCCGATATGCAACTGCTAATACCCGAAAAGCCTGCTGGGTCATCTGTTCATGTGCTAGTAAAATCTCTGTTTTCATTGTGTCGGTTAGCACTACATCCCCGCTATTTTTGCTATAAGATCGGCACAGACCCAAGATAACATCAGGTGCACCTTTTACATACACAGTCTGTTTATTGTTGTTTTCATACACAACTGACATACGGCATCGCTCTGATTCAAAAGGAATTTCTGCCAATCGCTTCTGATGACGTTCAACTTCACTACGCCAAATATCAGCCTTGGCGGCAACAACGACCAAGGCACCTTCAGTTGGATCGCCTTCTATTGACCAACCAGAGTTCACTCCACTACGCCAAGATCCACTGATACCTATATTATTATGTTTCAAAACACTATTATTACATAATACACTAATTTCTAAACATTGTAATAAGCATTTATCTCTTTTAGGATCAAATTCCTGCTTATTTAATAAAAATTTTCCTTTTATATCATAACCGGTGCCAGTTACTTCATAACTGCTACCATTTGTAAATATTTTTCGTACTGTCATTGCATTTTGGGTAAGAGTGCCTGTTTTATCAGAGCAAATAATAGTTGTACAGCCTAGTGTCTCAACGGCCGGCAGCTTACGTATAATAGCATTGCGTTTTATCATCCTTTGTACCCCTAAGGCCAATGCGACTGTAACAATAGCTGGCAATCCTTCAGGAATAGCTGCCACTGCCAAACTAATACCTGCCATACACATTAAAAATAATGGTTCACCTTTAGCCACTCCAGTGATAACGACTATTAAACAAATAACCAAACAACCCCATACTAAATATCGTCCTAGGGACTCCAACCTTTGCTCAAGGGGAGTGCTTTCATGCTCCTTATCTTGAATCATATCAGCAATACATCCAACCTCAGTAATCATACCTGTGGCACATACTACAGCCTTGCCCCGACCTTTTACAATACTCGTACCAGCATATACCATATTTTTACGATCACCAAGGGAACTATGTTCATCATATTGCTTATTAGCTATTTTTCGTACAGGCAGTGATTCTCCTGTTAATGCTGCTTCTTCGACTTCCAGATTCTGAACTTCGATTAATCTGGCGTCAGCAGCTATTTTATCACCTGACTCTAAAGTCATAATATCCCCTGGAACCAATTCACGTGCTGCTATTTGCTGCAACATACCATTACGAATAACATGGGCTGTTGGAGCTGCCATTTTTTTTAAAGCATCCATAGATTTCTCGGCACGATACTCTTGCACAAACCCTAATATGGCATTAAAAATTACAATAACGAGTATCGTTACGGCATCCGCATATTCTCCTAAAAATGCGGAAATCAATGTGGCCGCCAATAATACTAAGACCATAAAATCCTGAAATTGGGCAAATAATCGTATCCACCAGACTGTTTTCTGCTTTTCAACTATTTCGTTGTAACCAAATTGATGCAACCTATTTTTTATCTCGCCAGAAGTTAAACCCTCATGCTGATCTGTTCGCCAATATGCAATTACTTCTTGGGTTTGCCGCGTATACCATTTGTTTGTATCCACCCTGCCACCTCACTAACATGTGTTGTTGTTATTCATGTTATTCGTAGCATTCTATACTTAGACCTAGTTTGACCAGTGATTGGCAATAATGGTATACTGGATAACAATTATACCCTGTTTACATTATACTAAGGGAGGGCATCTTATGAGTCTTGACGGGCTTTCTCTATCAACGTTACTCACCGAATTAAATACTCAAATTGCTGGTGGACGTATTGACAAAATTTTTCAACCTGATAAATATACCTTATCCATGTGGATAAGACAACCAACGCAAAACGTATGTTTATTAATTTCCGTTAACCCTGAACACCCGCGCATTCACCTCATCAATGTAGCACCAGAGAATCCGGCAATACCCACCGCATTTTGTATGCTACTGAGAAAACATATCGAAGGTGGTCGCATCGCTCAACTTGACCAACACAACCTTGATCGTATCGCCCTCTTATCAATTGATACTCTCGGCGCAGGCGGTCTCATTGTTACGAAATACCTAACCATCGAATTAATGGGTAAGCATAGTAACATTATTCTGACACAAGATAACATGATTATTGATGCCATTAAACGTATTGGTATTGGTACCAGTCGTCATCGGCAAATTTTACCTAAAATGGAGTATACCTCCCCCCCTGGTCAAATGCGTTTAAACATCCTTACTACCCCCATCACTGATTTTATGACTACCCTTACTACTATTCCTACAGGTCTAGTTACAAAAGCCATCATCAGTACAGGTATTGGCATTGGACCCATCACAGCAAAAGAACTTGTATGGCGAGCGGGCTTACCTGCGGATATGATGGTGAATGGTCTAGATCATTCCGATATTATTGCACTCAGCCAAGCAATGGAAAGTATCATTACCCAGTTTAATTCAAACCTATCTTCTCCGACAGTTATGGTGGATGCCAATCAGGGCTTAAGTGGCATCGCTGCCTTTTCAATAGAACATTTAATGCAAAAATGTACTGCCCATCATTTTGATTCCATGAGTGAGGCTGTACTCTTTGCCGACAGTTTATCAAGAACACAACGTCTTCCTGAGCAATCAGTATTGCTCAAGATTGTGAGCGATGAAGTGGGTCGTTTAACTCGTAAACAAGGTATTCTCACCCAAGAACAAGTCGATGCAACAGCAGCTGATGACTTCCGGAAATCTGCGGACATTTTAATGGCTAATCTTTACAACATCCCCAGTCGTAGCAATACTATTAGTTTACCTAATCTATATAGCGACTCACCTGATGATCATTTAGTAACCATTGAACTTGACCCACGCCTTTCAGCACTAGAAAATGCCCGGGCTTATTATACAAAATATAATAAACTTAAACGGGCCCAAGAGTCACTACGCGCACAATTATCTCAATGTGCACAAGACATAACCTATATGGACAGTATTTTAGTTGCCCTCGAACATGCGACTCTTGCTGCCGAATTACTGGATATCCGTCTAGAATTAATTAATGCTGGATATATTAAGGCACTGACTAAACGTCGCATGCCTACGCCCCCTTCCACGCCACTAACTGCAATAGCGCCAGGAGGTCTAACAGTCTTAGTAGGCAAAAACAATCGTCAAAATGACATAGTGACCTTTAAACAAGGACAACCAAACGATATCTGGTTTCATACGAAAGACATTCCAGGATCACACGTCATTTTACGTATCGGCTCAGAGGCTCCACCCCGATTAGCAATTGAGGCCGCGGCACACTTAGCTGCTTACTACAGTAAAGCTAGTCAATCAGCGAAAGTACCCGTTGATTACACGAAACGTCGCTATGTAAAGAAACCCTCCGGTGCTAAACCTGGTTTTGTTATTTACGATCACCAGCAGACGATCTATATAACGCCTGATAAAAATATCGTAGATGCATTATTAAAAAAATCACATTAAGCGCAAATGACAATAATGCTACACATCCTTAAAAACAAACACAGAGACATTTTTAACAGCAAAATGCAAAGACCACAAAGAGGATAATTTTCTTTGTGGTCTTTGGTTTTTATTTACATTTAATTTAATACGGTTTTTTACTGGGCAAATTCCTTGATGACTACCTTATCAGCCTGATCAATGGGTTTCAATTGTACACCGACTACTTCCTTGCGTGACGTAGGTACATTTTTACCCACATAATCAGCCCTGATGGGTAGTTCGCGATGACCACGGTCAACCAATACTGCTAGTTGAATGACTTTAGGACGTCCAAGGTCAATCACAGCATCCAAGGCCGCGCGCACTGTGCGTCCTGTAAATAATACATCATCAATAAGCACAACTATTTTCCCGTTAATGTCCACAGGAATTTGAGTTTGATGCACTACAGGCTGATAACTAAGGGTAGATAAATCATCACGATACAAGGTAATATCTAAAATTCCTACTGATAAACAACGGCCTTCAATCCTCTCTATTTCAGCAGCCAGTCGTTCAGCCAAAGGTACACCCCTGGTTCTAATACCTACTAAGACTAAATCTTCGATGCCTTTATTATTTTCAATAATCTCATGGGCAATACGAATTAGCGCTCGCCTTATCGCCTGTTCATCCATAATGACCGTTTTCTCTACTAAATTCGCCATCAATATACCGCTCCTATCTATTCATTTTCGCTCTCAAATCCATTAAAATTATTTGCATATCATCAGGCAAGGTTGCAGTAAAGACCATACTTTCCTCAGTAACTGGATGTTTAATCGTCAATTCTGTTGAATGCAAGGCTTGCCCCACAATGGGAAAATGCCGACGCTCAGGACCATATTTAGGATCACCTACTACTGGATGTCCAATATAAGCCATATGTACTCTAATCTGATGTGTACGACCAGTCAACAATTTACACTCAACCAAAGTATAATCACCAAATCTTTCAAGAATACGGAAATTAGTGGTTGCTTCCTTACTATTTACAAATGTTACTGCCATTTTTTTTCGATCAGAAGAATGACGACCAATCGGACCTTTTATAACGCCTTGTTCTTCTTTAATATTACCATGCACAATGGTCAGATAACGCCGACTGGCTGTATGTTCTTTTATTTGCTCTGCCAAACTAATATGTGCTCTATCACTTTTGGCAGCGATCATAACGCCTGAAGTATCTTTATCTAAACGATGTACGATACCTGGGCGGGCAACTCCATTTATACCCGATAAATCATTACAATGCTCTAATAAGGCATTAACCAATGTACCACTATAGTTACCCGTCGCAGGATGTACGACCATGCCTCGCGCCTTATTAACAACAATAATATCATCATCTTCATATATCACATCGAGAGGGATAGCTTCTGCCATTAATTCTAAAGATCTCACTTCAGGCATAGTCACGCTAATAACATCAGAAGTCTTTATTTTATAATTAGTTTTCATTGTCTTATCATTTACTGTAACCTGCCCACTTGTGATAAGTTTTTGTATATTAGATCGGGATACTTCATTCATACCTTTAGTTAGATATACATCCAAGCGTTCATTTTTCTCACACTCATTAACCTCAAAAAAAATATTTCTGTTGGTCATTTTATTCCATCCTCTTTATATAGATATACAATAGTAAAAATTATACAACCCACACCACATACAATGCCTACATCGGCTATGTTAAATATCGGCCAAATACGAAAATCAAAGAAATCGACGACATAACCGGTTTTAATACGGTCAAGGACATTCCCCATAGCTCCGCCCACCATCAAACCCATACCAAAACGCAACAATCTATACTGCTTAGGAATCATTGGATAAAAGTAAATTGCAGCTATAATCATACAAATTGCTATGATGACAAAAAATGCTGTTTGATTTTCAAATAAGCCAAAGGCAGCTCCTGGATTCAAAATATATGTAATATGAAATACATCTTGGATTACAGGTATCGACATACCGAGCTCCATATGTGTTTGAATATAAAGTTTAGACAATTGATCAATAATCACTATAAATAACGCTAATAATAATGTATGCAATAAATTTCTCTCCTATTCGATATATACTAAAGATCCTTAACCGAAAGCAAGTAATGATTCTACATTCCAACTCGGTGTACCTACAATATCGCTGTCAATTTATTTGAGGTAGTTATATAACTACAATATTTGCAAATAACTTTTAATATATCATAAACAAAATTTGTACAAAGGTAAAGTTTTATACTAAAATAAATATTCACTGGTTTTCCTATATTTTCCGATTCCAATAAAAAGAAAAAAGCCCAGAAATTCTGGACTTTTTCGGACATTGCTTATTCTCCTGCAGTAATTGCTCCTACTGGACATGTTCCAGCACATGAACCGCAATCAATACACTTGTCATCAATAACATATTGACCTTCGCCTGCGGAAATTGCTTCTACTGGACAAACAGAAGCACAAGCTCCACATTCGATACATTCGTTGCTAATAATATACATGAGTTTCACCTCCTATGTAGTTAACTATTTAGTATTATACTATAAATTACAAGAAAAAGCACATAACTAGTACCAACTTTTTCATTTTTTTTCAGATTATTTTAGGTCGTACATAAACACTCACTATTTATTTTTATCCGAAAAAAAGCGACGTTTCACTTCTTCTCCGTAATAACAGGCAATAACGCATATACTAATTAATAATGAAGTCACGGCTATTGTTATACGTATATGATGTGTAATATTCTGACCTAATATAGAATATAGTATTATGGCAGGGGCTTGCCCAATTGCAGTCCCAATCACAAATCTCCAGAGTGGCATAGTTGTTAGCCCTGCACCATAACTGACCACTTTAAATGGAATAATTGGTGTTAATCTGGTAAGAAATATCGCTAACAAGCCATATTTCTGCAGAAACATATCAGTCATACTAAGATATTTATTATCTACAATCTGTTCGATGATTAGACGGCCATACCATCTTGCTACACCAAAATCCAAGATAGCGCCTAATAATGCTCCAATCCAGGAATATAACGCCCCATACTGCCAGCCAAAAATCCAAGCATTTGTAATTGTAATAATGAGGCCTGGCACAAAAGGAACTAATGACTGGATAATCATTAAGGCAATACTGATAATTGGTGCCCAGGGCCCATATGAAAGAATAAACTGACGCATTCCTTCGAAATCACGATATCGCAAATAAGTTATTCCAGCATCAAAAAAATCCTGCGCACCAGGTAAATAAAGATAGGCAAGTATAACAAATATCAATACGCTCATTCTGCAAATAGTACGACTTGCAGTCGTGATTGATTTCGCCATCCAGCTACCTCCTAATGTATCTACGATTTCATAATCAATATCCTTAGACTACTCAGTAGACTACTCAGTGCCATTATATACTGAATTATCTATAAATACTGCTACTAAATAAAAAACTGAGCCTAAAATTACAGCTCAGTTTTTTATTTTACAACTTTCCTTTATTAGTTTGCCGGTAATAATGATCACTAATAACATCCGTATGGTCGACAACACCTCGTTGCTCATCACTGTTTGGAAATAATTCCTCATAGTCATGGGTGCCAGGAAGATCTTGTGGTGTATCAGAGCTGCCATAGCGCATAACTGCTTGGAGGGCATCTTCACCATCAAAACCAACAGAACCTTCTGGGTCGTTATCTAAGAAAGTACGTTTAAAAGGAGGGGTAAGTAATTGTTCCTCAATGGGACGTCCTGCAGGATTTGAGTCATCTTCATTTCTTTGACAATCGATGCATTCATTCGCCCAGGGAATGGCTTCAAGCCTTGCTAAGGAGATGTACTGACCACATAAATCACAATGCCCGTAGGTGCCATCGGTGATTTTCTTAAAAGCAGACTCTACATCTTCCAGCAATATATGAGCATTATCACGAAGGGCAAAATCTTTGCTACGCTCAAATAATTCGTCACCAATATCAGCCGGGTGATTATCATAGACAGACAATTCTCCGATAGACTCACCCAAGGCTTTATCGAGACCCGTGCTTTCCAGGCTAGCCAGCTGCTTAAGTAACCCTTTTTTCTCTTGTTGTAATCTTTCTGTAAAGTATTTAATTTTATCAGCTCTCAAACGACTCACTCCTAATGAATGATCTTAGTTACTTCTGCAACTCTGAACCGTTCTTTGACAAGATTCTTTTCTTCATCACTATAACCTAAACAAATAATTGCTACTGCTCGTAGCCTAGGCGGAGCTTCCACAGCTCTCTGCACTTCAACCTCATCAAAAGCACCGACCCAGCATGAATCAATACCAAGTCCATAAGCGGCCAGTATCATATTTCCTGCAGCAATTGCAGTATCCTGAATGCAATATAATTGTGCCCCGCGCTCGCCATAACGTTCATTAGATTTGGCGGGATCAGCCAGTATTACAATACTTACAGACGAGTCATTTATTTGATTTTGTTCGAAACAAGCTGCAGCTACTTTGCTCTTAATCTGTTCATTTTTGATGACATAAAAGTACCAAGGCTGCAAATTCCCCGCACTTTGCGCCCAACAACCAGCCTCTAAAATCCTCGTCAATGTAGGTTCTGGTATCTCACGGGGCAGAAAATGGCGCACCGCATGGCTTTCTCGCATACAATCAAATACATCTTTTGTCATAAAGAAACACTCCTTGCATTTTTTAGAATTTTCCATTTTTCACTTCAACAATATGCACTATTTCAGCAATAAATCCACCAATATGTGGTAAATTCAGTAAAATAAGACTCTGCAAAAAACTTAACAGAACAGCAAAAACCACTGTGGCTCCAATAGCAATTCCTAGACCTCTGGCAATGCCAGCGATAAAATTGATTAAGATAAGTTTAACCGGACGTTCTAATAAGTCCATATACTCAGCAATACGGAATGATTCTAAATGGTGAACCAATTTTTCTAATTGCACATTAATTAATTCATTTTTCATTATTTGAGAGCATAAATATTTCCCCCCATTTTATATTATCCCCATAACAATGAAAAAAAACCGGGATTTAATCCCGGTTCTTAAGAAAATTTATATTTTTTCAACGACGCTAGCACAACGTTGACACAATGTAGCATGTGTCGTTGTACGTTTTTCATAGATTTTATGTTCCTCCCAGTATTCCAGCAATTTTGGTTCTCGTTTTGGTAAATTACCACGCATCGGAAATTCCGTCTGTGGTAAATTCAATGTTTTGCTATAATCCAAACTAACACCTCCAAAAAAATAAAACCTCGCCATCCCAAAAGGGACGAGAGGTTGTTCCCGTGATACCACCCTAATGACTGTTCCCAGCCACGACTAAACGAAATAACGCTCGTAAATCGGCGAAGACTACTTAAAATTCGGTTGGCAATTCAGGAGTGATCTTCGCCATGAACGTTTTTATTAGGCTCGCACTATTCCTAACTCGCTGAAAAACACGTATTCTGGTTACTCTCTCCATCATTACTAGGTTAACTATATTTTATGTATAATCACATGAGTATACATAAAATATTATACGGCGTCAAATATCAATCCTTGGTTACATCACCCAAAATTTCCAACTGAGCCTGTACTAAGTTACGCACACGCATACGATAAATCTGATCTTGTTTTTGTAGTCCCTCATACTCACTAGCCATAAGTCGAACTTTGTTCGAAGCTTCATCGATCATTTTCCGAGCCTGGACTTCAGCCTCTTTAATCATAAGTTCAGTTGTGCGCTTTGCATTAAACTTGACTTCTTCAGCAGTTTCTTGGGCAATGATCAATGTATTATGTAGTGTATTTTCCATGTGTTGAAAATGCTCTAACTTACTGTTAAGACGGTCTACATTTTCTTTAATTTCAATATTCTCCCGATATAATTGTTCATAGTCTTTTATTACTGCATCGAGAAACCCATCCACCTCTTCTTCATTATATCCACGGAAACTTTTCTTAAATTCTTTATTATGAATATCTAATGGTGTTAGCATAATTACCCCTCCCTATCTATATAAAGCGCTTTAATAAGATACTAACTCGGCCTTTTTTAGTCTGACCTAATACTTCAGAAACTTCAACCCGCCCTCGTCCACGCATGGAAATAATATCGCCAACTTTAATGACTTGATCACTTTTTTTGGCATCCTGCCAATTTACTTTTAATTTTCCGACCCCAATTTCATCAGACATAGTCGTCCGAGAAGTACCAAAGCCCGCTGCGGCGACAACATCTAAGCGGAGGGAAACTACAGTGGTCTTGATTTCCTTAATTTTCTCCTCGCGAGGTGTTATATCAGACAAGCTTAAGGGCGATATCACTACAGGCGCTGCACCAATCATTTTAAAATTCTCGTTAACAAACCTTACCAGAGATGTCTCAATTATGATTTGGCAGCCGTGGCCGCACATAATGATATCACCAACAATCTCTCGTTTAATGCCTAGTGCCATTAATGCTCCCAGTACATCCCGATGCGTTAATTGGTAATATCGCTCGTCCCACTTTGCCGCTAACGCTTCTACAGCCAAATCAGGTGTTCCTCGGAATTCCTCATTGACAAAAATGACTTTTACTCGTTCAGCACCACTATAACCACCATTCGATAATAGTTGCAAGTTGTTATAATGTGCTCCGACGGTTTCTGCGATACTATAGCCATAGGGATCAAGAAATTCGCTTACTTTATATTTACGATTGCGTACGGCTGTTTCTGCTATATCAAGTAGGCGAGCAGCCAAATCACCATCACCACTACCACGGTAATACCGTAAAATCTTTTCTCGCTCACTCATTTGTTTTTTTACCCATATCTTGTGAACGTTTCGTAGCAGCTTTTACTGCATCCATTAACGCTACCCGTACCCCCCGTTGTTCTAACACATGAATACCAGCAATCGTTGTGCCACCTGGTGACGTTACCATATCACGGAGTTTTGCGGGATGTTCTCCTGTTTCAAGCACCATTTTCGCAGCTCCAAGTAGTGTTTGGGCTGCCAAAATAATTGCATTCTCCCGGGATAATCCGACCCAAACACCAGCATCAGATAAGGCATCAATGAGTACAAACGCATAACCAGGGCCGCTACCTGAGAGCCCAGTTACTGCATCCATCGCGCTTTCATCCATGATGATGGCTCTACCAACAGATGAAAAAATAGTTAGCACCAGTTCTCCATTTTGTTTTCCAGCAAATTCGCCCAGTGTGATCACCGTCATGCCTTCACCGACAGCTACAGGAGTATTTGGCATGGCTCTGATAATGGGTATGCAAGGCATTTTTTCTTGTAATATTCTAGTAGTAACTCCAGCGACAACCGATACTACCAAAGTTGTTGGCGTTATAAATGGT
>Ga0209123_1000615_pt1 | contig 43221 bp, 43 predicted proteins | sample BarGraIncu00431A_FD_184500 | JGI IMG/M metagenome (GOLD analysis project Ga0209123, IMG submission 184500) | Arctic peat soil microbial communities from Barrow, Alaska, USA - Barrow Graham LP Incubations 004-31A (SPAdes) (version 2) | ecosystem: Environmental > Terrestrial > Soil > Wetlands >...
TGACCAGCTTAACCGTTTCGATCTTAAACTCGCGGGTGTACGACTTTCTCTTCTTCGGTACCATGACAGCCCTCCTGCTGCTTTTGTAGCAGCTTTTCGGACTGTCCACAAGACCGGGGGAGATCCACCCCTACCTTGACGGGAGAGGGCGGGGGGAGGGTGAAGTTGCCAACTTAAAAATGTGGCACCTTCCCCCTCACCCCGACCCTCCCCCGCCAGGGGGGGAGGGAGAGACTGGACCAGACGGAATCGTAAACTTAATGGCAGTGATCCCCACCCTACCCTCCCCTTAAAGGGAAGGGATTCATTGCGACCTCATCTTGAGGGAGGGGGAGTTTCTATGCGACCTTCAATTCAAATGTGCGCCCTGCTTCTCGGCTACTGCGAACAAGGTGTAACCCTGGAAGGCAATGGCGCCGTCCTGCTTCAGCAGGTCGAACTCGGCCTCAAGCTCGGCCCGGGCACGGTCCCGCAACCCGTCGGGGACGTGGTGCAGGTAATTCCCGAAGGTGCTCGATTCGGCGAAGTCCAGGATGTCCTTGCCACTTGCGTAGCTGCGGCGGACAGCCCGGATATGGAAGTCGGACACGGCAAGCCCGGAACCGAGCAGCAACTCCAGAAGCCGGGTCGTGGTCACGCCGTTGCGGGTCGGGGCAAAATCATCCGCGTTGACCAGCTCGCGGTAGGCTTCCCGTCCGAGGACCCGGGTGGTGACCGATCTCAGGGTCGTGGCGTGCGCCAGCTCCTTGGCGTTGGTGGTGAGGCCGATCCTCCCACCCGGCTTGAGCACCCGGTAAATCTCGGACAGTGCCCGCTCCTTGTCCGGAACCCAGTGGAACACGGCGCTCAGGTAAACCAGGTCCACGCTTTCACTCGCCAAGAACCCCAGTTCCTCGGCGATACCGGTCCTGAATTCGGCATTTTCGACGTTATTTTGGGCATTTGCCAGGGCGATACGCTCCGGTAGCGGGTCGATGCCGATGAAACGCCCGGCCGGACCGATCTGGTCCAGCACGTGGAAGCCGAGCCGACCGGTGCCACAGCCGATATCGAGCACGGTGTCGCCCGGTTTGACCTGCAACTGTTCCAGCAGCAGCTTGCCATTTTCAAACTGTGAGTTGCTGACTTCGTCGTAGGTTTTGGCCAGTTGACGGTTATCCAGTGCCAATGAAATCATGTGCGGTCTCCTCAGGTTCAAGTATGCGGTGCAGGTTTGTCAGGCGACGCCGCGTACTGCACCTGACAAGTCGAGACCTGTCCGGTGCAGTACGCCAAGCGTGTTGCGTTGACCTTGTGAATCGCCCGGGGACCTAGGCCGCCTCTCCGGTCTTTCTTATATAGGTGAAGGGGTCCTGACTGTACCAATCTTCCTTGTAGGGGAGCTTGGCCGTGTCTCCCAGGGTGTTGAAGTAGGTCGGGTTCTTGAGTATCCGCTCCAGACGGACGGCGACCTCGAAAATGCCGCGGTACCCCAGGTAGTTATTGACCGGCCCGTAAATGGGGAGCACCGGGATTCCCTGTTTGGCCGCCCAGACGTTGGAACTGCCGTGCCCCAGGTAGAGATCGGGCTTCAGGCGGCGAAGCAGGTTCACCTGCTCGTAGGGCTGGTTGGCGGCCACGTTGATCGGTATTTCGTCGCGCCCCTTGAAGCTCTCGAACACGACCTCACCGAACTGGTCGTAGTGGTGGGCGCGGATGCCGACCACCTGCATGCCGAGGTCGTTTTCCAGCATGCAGGCCTGGGCACCGGCCCGGATCTCGCCGGTGCTCACGAAGGCCCGCTTCCCCGCGAAGAAAGGACGCAGCGGCTCCAGGGCCGCGCGCAGTTCCTCCTCCTCGTCCTTTATCAACTGCAGCGCCTGCTCGCGCACGTTGAAAAAGTCGGCGATGTCGAGGATCCAGAGCCGCACGTTGTCGGTGCCGATCGGGATGGTGTTCAGCACATAGGGTATCCCGTAATGCTCCTTTAGGTGCTCGACGAAATAGTCGTCGTGGGTGGCGCAGATACTGACCGACAGCGCCGCGTCCTTCACCTTGACGAATTTCTCCGCCGCCGTGAAACAGGGGTAGACATTCACCTCCAGGCCGAGGGCGTTCAAGAGACGCACCAGCTCGATTTCGTCGGCATGGCTCATGGAACCTACGTTCAAAAGGTTGACGGTCCGCTTGCAGCGCTCCTCGTAGGCGAGTTTCTCCTTCTTGGAGATCTTCGGCTTGGGGCCCCGCTCGTCCAGCAGGTGGCGCAGGATGCCGTGGTACACGATGTCGTAGGCCGTGGCGACGAACCGGGTTTTGAACCCCTCGCAGTGCAGCGGTATGATCCGCGCGTTGACGCGGTCCTGGATGCGCGACGCCACCTGGTCGATGTCGTCGCCGATGATGGCCGGGACGCAGGTGTTCCCGATGAAGATGGCGTGCGGCTTGAAGCGCCGGTCCGCTTCCAGGATGGCCGCTTCCAGCTTGTCCTCTCCGCCGGTTACCACGTCAACCTCGTCGAGGCTGGTGGAAAGCCAGACCCGGCCAATGGCGTCGTCGTTGCCGCGGGCGATCTGGCTCTGCTTCGAGACGCCCGCCAGTGCCAGGGAGGCCGCACCGCAGCCGACCGGGCCGTGATAGATGACGACCGAGTTGGGAATCGAGGCGGCCATCCCCATGGAGAGGGTCAGCTGGCAGCCGGTGGTCTGGGCAAAGGTCCGTCCATTGGTGCAGAGGCACCCGGTCTTTTGACCTTCGACAAGATCGTCGAGTTTCCCGCCGAAAGCGTTGCACGGCTTCAATCGGACGTCCCGGGTAGGGGGTACTTTCAGATGTAAATAGCTCATGGCTTTCCTCCCTGCTACTGGTATCAGGTACGTTGTCTTCAGGTAAGGAGAGGGGGACAGTCCCCAAACGGGGACTGTCCCCCTCTCCCAATAGCGTCAGCGGTTTGCCACCAGTACCGAGAAGATATCTTCAGTCAGGTGCAGTGCGCCGTGATAGCCGGCATAGCTCCGGTTCAGCACGAAACGGTTCGAGATGGGATAGGTGACGCTCAGATGCCCCGCATTGATGTCATCGGCAAACTCCTTGTCGAGCCGGCTCCCTATGACGAATGCCGGTCCGAAGGGGCGGGAGTACTTCCCGCCGTCGGGCTTGGGCCAGCGTTCATAGAGATGTTTGGAGATCTGGCTTGCGTCGGTTTCGAACACGACGCTTCCCTGCGGGTCCTCCAGGCTCCCAGCGAAACGCCCAACCAGCGCGGGTTTCGCCTCTTCCTCGGTCGGATCCGTGATGGCGACCAGGGTGGGAAGCCAGCCAAGCTCGGTGGCGGCGAAGCGGGCCAGGGAAACGGCGTAGGTGGTGTCGGCCACGATGACCGCGTAGCGTTGCAGGTCGAGGTCGCTGTAGGAGTCGGAGATCCGGTCGAAGAAGTGGTAGTAGCGCTCCTTCTCGGCAGACAGGAACTCCTCGACGGGAACCGGGTCCAGCTCCAGGCGCTGCGCCACGTCCCGGAGAAACTCCGCGCTTGCCTTGGCCCCGATAGGAAGGTCGGTGATGAAGTGATCGACGCCGTGCAGTTCCTTGAAAACTTTGGCGGCCGGAACCCCGTTCACGGGCGACACGACGATGTTCAGTTCGGCTTGGGCTGCGGCCTTGATGACGGGGAGCGAGTCCCTGTGGGTGAAAAAGGAATTCACCGTCAGGCCGATACCTTCCAGTATCCGGCGCAGTTCGAGCAAGTTCCCTTCCCAGAAGACGTCCTGGGCAGGGGTCACCCCCCAGACATTCACCCTACCCTTCAACTTGGTCGCCGTCGGGGTCAGGTAATTGCGAAACAGCGACTGCAGCACCGAGTCGTAGCCGAAATAGCTGTTTCCCCGGAAACCGGCGCCGGTGGCGTGGATCAGCGGCGGGCGCTCGATGTCCTCTTCGTTATAGGCGCGCACCACGGCCGCCACGTCGTCCCCGATGATCTCCGCGGTGCAGCCGGTGATCACCACGAAAAGATCGGCATCGATGACCTCCGCCGTGGAGCGCAGCTGCTCTTCCAGCCTGTTCTCCCCGCCGAACACGATCTGCTGCTCGCTGATGCCGCTGGCCGGGATGGAGGCTCCGCCGCAGTAGCCGCTTCCCAGGTGTCCCGCCGCTCCCATGATCGCCCCGTTGGAGTTACCCCCACACCCCTGAGAGGAGTGCAGAATGGCTACGGCCCTGGGCAGGGCGCCCACGGCGGCAAGAGCGCCCCCTAAAGGACAGGCGAAGCGCGGTTTTTCGATAAATGATCCCATGAAAATCTCCTGCTTGCTGGTAAGTTGTAAAAACGCAAAAAGGCCAAGGGGTTTACCCTTGGCCTCCAGTCGACTGGTCAGCGATGCGCCTCATTCGGTAGGGGTAGAACTGCTCCCGCTACTGAACTGGCGCGCTGTTAACTTATTTTATTCTATTTTATCTGTAGGCTTTATATAAAAACTTACGAGCATTGTCAAGATATTTATTCGAGATCATGCAGTTGTCGGTTATCACAGCCCGTTGACGGCCGGCGCCATGATTCCCAAAATGCTGACAATCCCCAGTACCAAAAAGCCCAGCCCCTGTTCTACAGTGACAACCTGGCATAATTTGGCCAACGACTGCTGCCGGTTGACCTCGGAAGTAAGACGCGGCAGCAATACCAGGCGATTGAACGCACCGCTTCCCAGCATGGCGCAGAACAGGACGAGCTTGGCAATTAACACTTGACCATACGGCGTATCAACAAGAGAAGCCACCTGCCCCACCAGGAACCAGCTGTTCACCAGCCCGCTCAGGATGATCAGCATCACCGCAAGGAAACTCACGTCTGAGAATCGCCGCAGGATGCCAAGGGTAGACGCCTGGACCTGGGCGTCATCGTTACTTCGTATCTGCCGCAGGAGGTAGGCGACAGACGGGAAACCGCCGAGCCAGGTCCCGGCTGCGACAAGATGTACAATATGGTTGGTAAGATGCAGCATACGTCCCACGCCACTCTCAATTATGGCGTGTCCGACCCACGCCTGGCTTGCCAGAAGCAGCACAGCCAGCATCAGGCAGACATCAAGCCGGCACCGCTGCAAAGCCCCCGTGGTAATGACTACCACGAGGGCCAGGGATGCTGCCAAGTGAAACTGCCATACCTGGCCGAACGTGGTCCCGGTGAGAACGGCCCAGATGGCTTCAGGATGCAGAGCATCCAGCGGCCCATCCCCCATGGCGCCGGCTTCCAGTGCCAGCCAGGCTACCGAGGAGAAGATCGTCAGAATGCTTGATGTAGCCAGAACAGTCTGCAACCAGCTGGAGAATGCCGGTACCCTTTGATACAATTCCCGGAATTTGCACTTGACCCCGCCGTAATACTGAAACAGTACTGTGCCGAATAATACCATTACAGAAGCGAAATGCATCCAACGTATGAGAACAAGTGCACTACTCATTGTTTGAACCTCACTGCTTTACGGTGAAGCGGTAATCACCCTGGGTCTTGTGGGTGTCTACCGAGACGACACGCCACTTGATAAGATAGACACCCCGGGCAAGCGGCGTCGGGAGGTTGACAACAATCAACTGAGGATCGGACGGATCCGCGGCCAGTCTTACTGACGCGATCTCCTTACCTCCCTCCAGCGTGATCTTGACACTGGAGAACTTGAGCTCTACGGTCTCGGAAAAATGGAGCCGCAGTTCCTTAGGCCCGGTGGCCACACTTGAGCCGACAGCGGGAACGGCCGCGGTAAGAAAGGCATGTGCCCAGACATTCCCCACAAACAGCAGACCGAGAATCATGACAATAGCTGCCAGTCGGACTCTTCGCATCATGAATGTCCTCAAAAAATTGGTTTGCCCAGGCTGTGGGGAAAGAGGTCATCGAGGAACAGGTGGAATTGCGCGATCACCCCGACGTCCGTGTTGGAAGCCCTGTTATACGGGATCAGTGCCTCTATGCCGAACTGCCAGGCCTTGTCGGTGTAAAGCACTCCGGGTGCAATGGTTCCGGTTGCCGGGCCGAACTGGTTGGAGGTGACGTTAAACTCGATCACCGGTGTCATTTTGGCAATGAAACCGGGCAATCCGAGGTCGACCACATGCTGCTGCAGATAGGGGATGGAGTACTGGACAGTCCAGCCGAAGTTCCATTCATTGTGGGTGTCGCTATCATTGGTTTCAAACACGGTATACCCAGCCAAGCCGGTAATGGCGAGCGGCCGCAGGTAGCCGATCGGCAGGTCTCCGAGCCCTTTTCCGAAATAGAGCTTCGGCGTCGTGGAACCGAAGGAACTGGCAATCGGTTTGGCACCGGTGTCGCCGAACTCGTGGGACACGCCAACCGAGGTCATGAATTCATGGTCGGGGTCGACGTAGGCCAGATATTTCAGGGTCAGACTGACATTGTCCCAACCGTGCTGGGTGGTATCCCCGCTCGGAGATATCCAGAGGTAATCCGCATTGAATCCTATGCCAAGTTTCTCGGTGATTCTCTTGTCCCACTCCACCCCAAGGTCGGAAGTCCGGGTGCTCGGCGCACTCCCGTCCGGGGCGGCGTTTTGCCGTTGATGAGAGAAGGTAGGAAGGGAAAGCTCATCCGCCACCGAGGGATCATCGACCGTCAGCGTGGGTGGGAAAAGACGATTTCCCGCAGTACCGTGCGCCTGCGCCGAGGAGGTAAACTGCAGGGTTATAAGGAATAGAACCACGAAAAAGGATATGTTTTTCATAAGATAGCCTCCAGTATAAATGAATTTAACCGCATAGGTGCCCGCAAAGGGGCCATTTCGCTCAGGGTGAATGCAGGACTGCCGCCATCCAGACGGGGGTGCGGCCCTGGCGCGAACGTGGATCATTACGTTAGAAATTCCAAACTAAAAAAAGAAGAGCTGCCTGAAATCAGGAGAAAATTGAGAGTTTGGGAGGAGGGTCGGGCGGATCGCCGGGGCGAGTCGGCATGCAGCGGAAATGACGCAGGTGCTCAGCGCTGCTGATTTTGCGATCGAGACCCGTGTCGAAAACAGAGGGAAGGCTTTCGCTATGTTGCGGGTTCAAAAGTGCGACAGCTTTTCCGGACCCGCAGGGGCAAGCGCACCTGGCAACCGTTATCGTGCGTTGCTCCTTCTTTTTGCAGCAGTCGCGAAGTGACGATTCTTGAGCTGCATTTTGCTGCAGCTTCTGCTGGCAGCAGCAGGTGTGGTTGGCGCGTTTCTCGGGTGAGCATCCGCAAACGCCGCAGTCGCCCGCGCACTCTCCGGTCATGGCATGGGCCAGGTGCGGGGTACCTAGGAGGGCAGGCGCAAGAGGACCCACGACGATAACCAGATAGATCAACGTGAGGAAAAGGGCCGCAAGAAAGCGATATTTTATCTGTCCGGGTTTCTTCATGGTGTAACCGAGAACTCTAGCTCATGTGTCGTCACTGCACAGACAATTGCTGAAGATCAGTGCTTCTGCCAATTTAACACTCGTGAACTCGACAGATGCCAATTTTCATGCACCTATCGGGAAAAACTGATACGCTCTTAAACTCTCAGTTATACGAGCTTTGAGAACATTCAAATCCCAGATGGAATAAGCAGAGCAAGATACATTCCGACTTAAGCGGTTTTCGTCCCCAGGCTCACTGCTCTGCCAAGGTCAGTGCCTCCTTGAAGGTTGCCAGTTTGCCGCCGTTTGTCGCGATGAACCGTTCCGCGCCCTCCTTTTCCGAGAAGGCCCATTTGGGAGTTGCCGTCATGACCCCGGGCTTATTGCCGCCGATCACCCAGTAAGCCTTTTTGGCATCGATCAGTTTTTTTGAATCGTAGTCGGCTACCTGCAGCGACCTCACCTTCTTGCCCCGATGCTCTTTGAGTTCATTAGCCGCACAGTTCAGGCTGCAGATCCCGACTTGCGACCCGTCGGCAAAGACGATCAGCATGCGGCTATGAGCAAAGGTGACGCGGCTCATGCCGCACTGTTTGCAGGAGTTGGGACCCTCGAACTTGTCGTGGGCTTCGGCGCCGACTGCAACCAGCAGCAGTAGCAAGGGGAGCATCAATAATAGTTTTTTCATGGTTTCCTCAATGGTATGGCTGGGAGCCCTTCTGGGGCAGCAGCAACCGAGTAGATTTGTGGACACTCAGGCCGGTGTCGTATTCCCAAATTTTCACTTGCCGTTTGATCCAGGGTGAAGTAGTTCTGGCCGCGGGCGAGAACCTATTCACCGACATCACAACTGTTTGATCGGTGAAGGATGTTCTCAGGTGCAAGCCTCGCTGCTTGTCATGTGCAAGGCAAGCCGGCACCCATTGCTCTCAATTGAAGAAAGTGCCAGCTTGCCTACTGTATCACAATTCGGCCAGGGATGCATTGCGTGGCTGGTTTTGCTGATTGTTCGGCTTCTGTAACAGCAGTTTGTTGCTTTTGGTCAGCACAAGGATATAGGTCTGGTCATCAAAGAGCACCGTGAGTGGCAACTCCGCTTTAGTCAGGCAGATTTCGAAACTTTTGGTTTCAATGACTGGGATGGTCTGCTCCTGCAAATTCCGGGTTAAACCAGGTTGTGAAATATAAGGGAGAGCGTTTCCTCTCGTTTGCGAAGTACTTAGTGCGTGGGATACTTGATGTGTCATCATGGCAATGGACTCCTGCGCCGAGCTGCGGGCAAGTTGGACGAGCGTCGAGCATCCCCAGGACGCAGCCGTCCCAGGGGCATCAGGCGTTTGAGAGCGTGATTCCGCCACCAACCTAAACGCGCACGATGTACGACGCCGCGAGTTGAGTTTAGCGATACTGAACTCAACAGGTGTCAGATGTCCGGATGCGACATGCCGGTATGTCAGCGCATGCAGTATGCCGGCATGGGGGTTTCAAACCGTTTGGAGGTGCTCGCCTGGCCGTGCGACTGGCGAGACTGCGGACTATCCGAAACGGTCTCCGCGTCAGACGGTCAGGAAGAGGCGAGGCGGCGGGTCGGGCGGGTCGGCAATATGATCGGGCGGTCTCTGCGCTTCGCACATGACCAGTTCAGGGCCGGGGAAACGGCTGCAGGAATGCGGTTCCACGAAGAAACCGATGAAGCTCGAATCCGCCGGGGAGACCAGGGTCAGGTGGGTCGGGTCGCTGCAGGGGCAGGCGCCTAGCGAGGCGGGCCCGGAATTGCCGTGCTCGGAGGGGCACTGCACCTTGGGTTGCATCTCTTTGGCATGGTTGCAGCAGCAGGTGCCGTTGCGGCAGTTCTCCGGCGAACAGTGGCACTCGGCGCTTTCTTCGGCGACGTCGGGAGAGAACAGGTTTGCCACCTGGGGCGCGACCATGTTGAACTGCAGGGCAAAGAGCGCCGCAACTTGAATGGCAATAACCAAGTATCGGTTGAACTGTTTCCTCATTGTCCCTTCAAACAGGAAAAACCGGAAATCCGCATCGCTCTGATGGAGACCTCCGGCTTTCCGGTGGGCAGACACTAAAATACCATTTCTATGTTTTTTGTATCCTATACTTTTCCTTCTGAATGTCAATGACAAAAAGCTAGATCTTGCTGGCAAGCCATCCCCTTCCCTCTTTCCCGCTGAAGTGCGGAAAAGGGAGTTGCGCCACGCAGAAAACCTAAGCGGAGGTTACTTGATCGATTCGACGGTCAGGAATTGGCTGCCGCCGGTTGTGAAGACCTTGCCGGTGATCTCCGCGCTCCGCCCGACCTTTGCCAGGACTCCTTTGGGGAGGGAGGTCAACGGTTTCTGGGGGACCAGCACGTACACCTTGTCGGTCCCGGTTTCGAGTAACCCGGCAGGGCTCCCCTTCTTGATGCAGCCCTGACCGCACTGACGATGGCCTTCCCCCTTGGCACCAGAAATCGCATAGCAACTGGTGTCGATGATTTCACCGGTAATTTTTACGGATTCGCCAGCCAGCGCGGCACCCGCCGTCAGTAACATTCCCGCAGCAACTACAGCAATCAGTCTGATTTTCATGTCCCTCTCCTTTTTCAGCATGAATAGGTTAGCCAACCTTTGCTACAACTCAAACAGTAGCAAAAGTATTGTTACTGTCAATACGGACAAGAGCATTTACTTACACCAGTCATTCGCCTACAATTTTAGTGGACTATCGTTATATTTGAAACTTAGTGTAATGTTATTAACTGAATAATTTGACTGCTGGCATAGTTTTAACTGTGTCTATTGCCTGCCACTGTTATGCGGTCGCTATTGTCTGAATCTGGACAGCGCCCAGAGTTCTTAAAGGTCGGTGATGACATCCAGCGTGGCGTTCGCTTTTCTTACCGACTTCCGGCGACCCGGGCCGCCTTTAGAAAAATTGATAGAGTATTTTTCTCCTTGGCAGCATTGACAAGTTGCTCTCACGGCGATATGGGTAAGGCCGAGCGTGACGCCTTACGCGAGAAAGCAGTGCAGGCCGTTACCCTGGGTCAGACCTGGGCCGGAATGAGGTATCAGAGGGAAGGGAACTTCGAGCTGATTACGAACCTCGCGATGGACCAAAGAAAGAAGCCCCAACCGAGGAGCACCACCCCCGTCTTGATCGGGGCTCCCTCCCCTTCCAGTTGTGCCAGTCTCGATTATTCACCTTGCCAACGGTGATTCGGCTCAACTGCCAACATGGCCCCTAGCCTAAGCTGCTAACTGTCCGTGCGCGCACGCCCCCCCCTCCAGGCTCACACGCTAGGGAGAAAGAAGGCCCAGCAGACGTGCACCCTGCGGGGCCTTCTCTTATCGTGTCGCTGGTGCTGTTACTGCAGGGCCGTCGCGATCGCCTGAACTTGAGCGGCGCTCAGGGTAGAAAGAGAACTCATGCTCCCTACCCCGCCGATCGCCGCCTGAATCTGGGCCGCGGTTCTTCCTTTTTTAGCGGATGTGGCAAGTGCGCCATGGCACGACGCGCACTTGCTGGCGTAGAGAGCTGCCCCATCGGGTCCCGCAGCTGCAGCGTTCACCGTTATGGTGATGGGCTGGTGCACCATGGTGGACGGATTGGCATCAGTGAGCATGAAGATCACGTTAGCGGTCCCGGCCGTGGTGGGCGTTCCGGAGAGGACCCCGGTCGCAGCGTTGAGACTGAGGCCGGCCGGAATCGGATCACCACCCATGGTAGCCCAGACATACGGAAGGGTGCCGTCCTTCGCGGTCAGGGTCTGGCTGTAGGGGGTGCCTGCCACCGCGACGGGGAGCGAAGTCGTGGTGAACGACGGGGCGATGTAGGTCGAGGCAGTCCCGGCAATGGCTGCGGTAATCGAGGTAAGCTGGGCGTCGGAGAGCGGGAACAGCCCCCCCGCGCCCAACTCACCCATGCCGCCGGTATCGGCTGCTATGGCCGCCTTGACCTGGGCCAGTGTCGCATCTTTATGCTGCTGCCCCGAGGACCCCAGATCAAGGTGGCAGAAGGAGCAGAATTCGGCATAGAACCCCGCGCCGGCAGTAGGCGGGGTGAAGGTCAAGGTGCTCACGTTGATCTCAAGCGGCTTTTGATCCGACTGGGCAGGAGAGCTTGAATCGGTAACCTTGTAGACCACGTTAAAGGTGCCGAGTGTCGTGGGGGTTCCGTAAAGATTACCGTCGGCGGTCAGTACGATTCCGGGCGGCAGGGAACCGGTCACGATCGACCAGATGTAGGGTGCCTTGCCGCCGCTGGCACCCAGAAACGTTTTATATGCCGTACCGTTGGTCCCCACAGGTAACGAGCTGTTTTTTACCACTACGGCAGAGGCGGCAGCGCTGTTGCCGGTGGTGGCGGAACCGCCGTCGCTGCCGCAACCGGCAATGTTCAGCGCTGTGAGACAAAGGACCATAATTACTGCTAGAACCTTATGCATGAAAGTTTCTCCTGTTTCGAGTTTTATTGAGTGTCCCGACTCCAACATTTAGACCCGGTCACGGCACGGCCGCCCGGGTGTCATATAATCAAACTTTTGGCCTTAATGACATAGTAGCAGCCGACCAGAATAAGCACGATACCGCCACAGACACTAAGGCGCTGTTTGTGGTGCACCATCTTGTTGATGACTCCTGCCGACACGAAGCCGACGACCAGGTACACCGACGAGCTGAGACCGTAGACAAAGGAAACGGCCAGCCCTTTGAACACCCCAAGATCAAGCAGAAAGGGTGCGAGATACAGATATTTCCTGCCGGGGTTGAAGAGCCCGCGAAACAGGCCCAGTCCGAACCCGGCCTTTGGCTGCGACGCCTTGCCGCCGCAGCGGCTTTTGACCCCCAAGCGAACCTTGAATGCCCGTATTTTCCACCAGAGCGCGCCATCTTCCCAAACCAGAGCCCGGTAGAGCCCCAACGCGATGATGGTGACACCGAAGACGAGATTCATGAGCCTCTCGTCAAGGTGCATCGCCTTGCCCAGTAGGCAGACGACCACCCCGAAACAGACCAGCCCCAGCAGCCTCCCCAGGAGAAACCGCATGCCCGCCAGCCTGTCCGCCAGGGAGAGCCCGAAGGCGAAAAAGGGACAGAGAACCAGTCCCTCCACCGATAATCCAAGCAACATAACCGTCAACAAGGTATCCACATGCCCTCCTTATCTGCCGCAGACGACCAGTCAGCTGCATTTTAAGCTTTTTGCGATTTCCACCACCTTTTGCAGCGTCATGTAAGGGTCCTGCATCCCCACGATGGTGTAATAGGTTTTGGAGTTGCCGCAGTACAGATCGATAACGTTGAAGGTATCCACATCCACCTTGCCGCACGGCTTCTCGGCCGACAGCATAAGGGTCCTGGTGCTCGCCATTTTACCGCCCCCCAAATCGAGCAGCGAGCCGGCCGGACCGGGCACCCTGATATAGGCGGGAAGCGGAACCAGGGCGGTATCGGCGATTGCCCGAACGGACCAGTGGATGGCGGTGAAATGATCATAGGTGATGTCGCAATCTTCCTTCGCCGCAAGCACCACTGAACCGGAAACGGGCGTGCCCGTCTTTACCTCTCGGGGCTGGTGCAGTGGTACCGACAGTGAAGCCTTGCCGGCGAGAACCTTTCTGGTGTTCAAGAGCCGGACCGGCGCGGCAACCAGGGAGGTCATCGAGGTGGCTATCAGCAGCGCGGCGGCGAGCAGCACTACCATCGTAGTTTTATTCATGGTGAACTCCTGCCTGAGACCAGGCGCCCCGCCCCCCCCCCTTTCGACTCCGGGACCTGCTGGAAAGTCTGGGGGGGGGACGGTTTTTTGGCCTATTTGTTCCGCGCCAGGCGCAAACCTGTCGAGCACATGTTGATCGCCCCCTTGGTGAAGCGTTTGGTGGGTACTATGCAGTCGCGCCGCCCACCGCTGTTGCTGCCGCGGGTTATGAACTTATTGAAGATTGTGTGTCCCTTGGGATTCGCCGAATATCCCGTTGCGGGTTGTCCGGTGCGGGCGGTGGAATATTTGTCCCAGACCCAGACGTGGACATTGCCGGCCATGTCGTAAAGACCGAGTTCGTTCGGCTTCAGGGAGCCGACCTTGCGCAGGTCGTATCTGCTTTTCACCGTTCCGGTCGTGAAATTGGCCAAGACCGCACCGCCGGCCGCGGTAGCTGCCGTGGCTGCCTTGCCTCCGTACCAGGCGACCTCGTTCGGGTTGTTGCTGCCCGGATATTTGTACCCCTTGGTCAGCTTGCCACCCTTGGCTGCAAACTCCCACTCGGCTTCGGTGGGGAGGCGATAGCCGTTGGCTGACCAGTCGGCGGTGACGAGCCACTTATTCGGATCGTCGACGTCGCTGGTATGGTTGTTGGGGTCCTTCCGGGTCTTGTCGATGGTATAGACCGGGGTCAGTCCGTCCTGGACGCTGATCCAGTTGCTGTAGGCGACCGCGTCGTACCAGGAGATCCCATAGACCGGGTTTTGGCCCCGACCCGAGCCGTTCACGTCGACCCAGAGAGGTTGACCGGTCGCCTTGGTGTAGGCATCCCACTCATCGACGGTAACGGAATACTTGCTGAGGTAGAAGTCCGCTACCGCGACAGTGTGGACCGGCGTCGACTTGGCGACGGAATTGTCGCCGATGCTGGCGCTGCCTCCATCTACCTGCACCAGTAGGGCCGCCGTCCTGGTTGCTGCCGGAGTCGTGGAAGTCGTCGTTGAGCCGGAAGTACTGCTGCCGTCTCCGCATCCGTAAAGTCCTGCCAGAAGGCACGCTGCGGCACCTGCCGCGGTGATGCTGGTAAAGCGCTTCATATTGTGGTTCTCCTTTTGGTCTGGTTGCGCCGCATTTGGCTGCTACTTGACTTCCCTGTGCGGCAGAGAGGATGAAGATTGTGTTCGCTGAGACAGTATGAACCGCCGGCGATTCCTGCATTCAGCATCGGATGTGTGGCCGGTTTTGGACACAAAAAAGCCGATACCGTCATTTTAAGCAATGACTGGAATCGGCTGGCTGGCAACTGACTCTTCAGGAAGAATCATCGGTTGGCTTGCTGGCTTACAGTGATTTTTCGGTGCACGGCTGAACAGAGTTGCGGCGCCTTTAGCTGATGCCAATAAGCACCGCGTGCGTGTTCAGGAGAAGAGAGAGGGCTTGGGAGGGGGCTCGGGAGGGTCTATATACCGGCTAAGGTAGCTGCAGTATGATGAAAGAAACCCTCCGGCGATCATGGCAACCGGGACAACAGACGACGGATAAACTCCAAGAAATTTAACATTCTCAGTAGGCGGAGCAATGGCAGAGTCGTTACCGCAAGGAATCGAACTGAGAGCCGCAGTCAAGCGCTCCAGATCGCCGCTGCCTCCACGAACTTTTTCCTTCGAAGCAGATTTACCGCAGCAGGCCGGCTTTTCAGCCAGCGCAGACTCCACCTGTCCCTTCAGGTAACAGCAGCAGGAGCGCGAGGCGATCCTTTCCGGTGAGCAACCGCACCTGACGTGGTTGCCGCAGCAATTTCCCGTCATTTGGTGATGCTGTAGAGAACGCGCGAGACCGGGCGCCACAGCGTTGAACTGCACCAACAGCAGCACCGCGAGTTGCAAAATTGCGCCTAATTTCCCATTGGTCTTAAATCGCACAAGCTACCCCAAGATGGTTTTTTCCGTTGCAATCGATAAGCCTTACATCACGTGCTCTTGCCGCAAGCGTTATTGTTTCGTAATCACCTGCGATACAGGTTCTCCCATCATGGTCCCCATACTTCCATATCCCGCCATCGTCGTCCCGGTCATGCAGGAGGACATCATCATCCCGCCTGCGGTGCAGTCTGCGTAAGCGAGTTTGTCTATTTGCGCTTGTGCCGATGTCGCCGTCGGATCCGTGGTGTTCACGAATACCATGGCGTACGCGTTGTGATTGTTGGGTGTGCCCGCGGTCAGGCCGAAGTACTGTGTGCCGCCCGGAGCGAACCCTCCCAGGTCAAAGGTGTCGGTGGTGGCCAGGGCGAAGGTGGTGACAAGCAGGCCATCCACCCCGCCCAAAGTGACCGGCACCGACGAGAGCTGATTCATGAGATGCACAGTAGTCATCGGTGCGGCGTAGACACCGTTCACCTTGGTCATGGATTCGCTCAGTGCCCCCATAAGGTTCGACACCGTTTTATTGACGGAATCATAGGTGAAGGTGCCCGTGAAAATCGTATCGTTTGGCTGTGTCATGGGTTCATGGAAGGTTTCCACGATGTTGTAGTTGGCAACATTGCTCGCCGTAGCTGCCGCGCTCTTTCCTGCGCCGTTGTTTGCCACCACCGCGAAGGTGTAGACAGTGCCTGCCGTCAGCCCGGTTAAGGTGATCGGGGAAGCCGTACCCGTCGCGGTAATCCCACCCGGGGTCGCGGTCACGGTATAGCCGGTGATGGCGCTGCCCCCATCGCTGGCCGGCGCCGTGAAGCTAACCTTAGCCGTCGTGCCGACGGTGGCTCCGGCGACGGCCTTGACGGTGGTGGGCGCAGTTGGCGCGCTGGCACTGTCGCCTCCAGCACCGCCGCAGGCTGCGAGCGACATGCCGAGCAACAAAGCTGTGACCGCCTTGAAGGTGTTCCTGGTGCTTGACTTGATTGTGTTCATGATGATTTCTCCTTTTCCCGTTCAGTTGCGAGGTCCAAAGGTCTGTCCGGCCCAATTACCGGACAGTTTCTGCCGACAAGGTCAGTGTTTCGTTATTGATTGGGACACGGGATACCCGCTCATGGTCCCGAGCGAACCGTACCCCGCCACCGTCGTTCCGATCATGCAGGTAGCGCCCATCATGCCGCCCGGGGTGCAGTCCGCATAGGCCAGCTTGTCTATCTGGGCTTGGGTCAACGCCGCCGTCGGATTCTTGGTGTTGACGAAAATTCTGGCGTAGGCGTTGCCCGGATTTGCCCCCGGGAACCCGTAATACAGGCCGGTTCCCGTACCGGGAGACCATCCGTCGCTACCACCGTATGTCGGATTTGCCGAAAGGGTATTGGTGGTGTTCTGCAGGAATGTCGTTACCAGCACCCCCTCCACGCCACCCAGCGTGACCGGGACCGCAGAGAGCTGGTTACTAAGCGGCAGCCAGGTCATGTTGTCGTTCGGATAGGCGATGGAAGCACCCGTCATGGATTCGCTCAGGAGTCCTTTCAGATTGGCAACCGTTCCGGTGGTGGAATCGAAGGTGAACGAGCCGACGAAAACCGAGTTCTTGGGCTGGGTGTCGGGCTCGAGGAAGGTTTCCGTCACGTCGTAGTCGGTGATGACGTCTGTAAACGTCGAAGGAGCGCCGGCACCGCTGGCGTTGGCAGCAGTCACTGAGAAGGCGTACCCCGAGCAGCCGGAGGGGCAGCTGACGGTTATGGGCGAGGCGGACCCGGTTCCCGTGATGCCGGCGGGGCTGGAATTGACGCTATAGCCGGTGATGGGGCTGCCACCGCTGTTGGTGGCGCCGATACTCACCCTGACGGTATTGGCAGCACTGCCCGCGGCTACGCTGACTCCGGTCGGCGCTCCGGGAACGGTTATGCTCGGGGGCACGGCAACCGTGATGGTCTGGGTGACTTGCGGCGCCGGGTTGACGCTGGCGTTACCTGGCTGGTCGGCGGCGATGGTGCAAGCGCCTGCCGCAAGGTCGCTGACCAGGCCGCTGCTGCCGTCGACGCCACAAACGGCCGGGGTTCTGCTGCTGTAGCTGACCGGCAAACCGGAAGTGGCCGTGGCGGAGACCATTGCCGTGCCGCCCAGACTGAGCGCGGGTGCCGTGCCAAAACTTATGCTCTGGTTGGGGTTGAAAACGACGGAAAGACTTTGCGTCGCCTCTGGCGCCGGGGCATATTGGGTGTTGCCGGACTGATTGGCGGCAATGATGCAACTGCCTGCAGCAAGGTCGGTAACGACACCCGTGACGCTGTTGACGGAACAGACCGTTGGCGTGGTGCTGCTGTAGCTGACTGGCAGGCCGGAACTGGCGCTGGCCGTGACGGTTGCACTGCTACCCGGGGCAAGCGGGGGAGCGGCCGCGAAGCTGATGGCCTGCGGGTGCGCTTGGACAGCGGGTCCGTCGCCCCCGCAACCGCCCAGCGACAGCAGCGCCAAAACGATCGGGACTTTGCCGCTTCCTGGTATTTTGAAAATGCGTGATCCGGTTCTCATGATTTCCCTTTCCTTTCCTGATGTTTCAAAAGTGGACGTTTAGCGCGACATTGACGGAGCGCCCCGGGCCGGGGACCGGCACTCCCCAGGGGATCCCGTTGGTCGTCATCGACGAGCCCTGCCCGACGTAGGCTCCCCCCAGCGGCTGCGAGTAGAACCGGTTGAGCAGGTTCTCGACCCCGACGTCGAGACGGGCGTTTTTCCACTGGTAGCTGCTGCGCAGGTTGAAAAGGCCGTACCCGCCGGTCGGCACCTCGTTCCGGACCTGCGAGACGCGCTCCTTGTCGGCAACCGCCAGGAACTCGGCAGTATTGGTCCAGCCCCCCAGGTGGTGCACCAGCGCCAGCTTCAGGTTAAGCGGCATGATGTTGTAAAGGTCCTCTCCCGAGGAGAGGTTGTCGCCCCGGACGTAATTGAGCCCGCCGGTACCGGTGAAACTGCCGTAATCGGCGGTATTCGCCAGCAGCAGGTGACCGGACAGGTCCAGACCGTAGAGCTGGGCGGACTGGTTGTCGTACTGGAGCAGCACAAAGCCTGTCGTGGCGCTCAGGTTAGCGGCGGAGCACTGGCCGAAGTCGCAGCGTCGCGCGTCGATGTAGTCTTCGACAAAGGTGTAGTAGCCGGTCGCCTTCAGGCCCCAGACCTCCTTGGCGGCATCATGCCAGTCGCCGGTGACGCTGACGGTGTTGGCGACCTCGGGTTTCAGGTCGACCTTGCCGATATAGCCGTTGCCGTCCCCGGCAAAGTTGTTCATCAAGGCCGCCATGGCATTGGTTGCCCAGGGGTAGCGCTGGTAGAGATTGGGCGAGCGGGATTTCCGCGCGTAGCCCGCCTCGAAGCTCCGGGTCGCCCCCGGCGTGTAGCGCGCCAGGGCGCTCAGGTCCCAGTTGTAATCGGTGTGCCTGCGCTGCTGAGCATTGAAGGCGGCCGCGTCGTCCCCCCAGACCCCCGCCAGGCCGTTGTCGTACCCTTGAACCGGCGCCGCGTCCGTGTTGACGGTGTCGCTGCGCAGACCTAAAAGAGTCACCCACTCCGGACTCCAATGTGCCTCCCATTCAGCGAAGGCGTCTATTTTTTCCCGCTGACCGTAGTCGACGTTCCAGAACGCGTTGGGGCCCATCGACCCTCCGACCGGCGGCCACCAGTCGAACAGGGTGTAGTACTGGTACTCGGCGCCCACGCGCAGGGTGTCCCTTTCGGAAAGGAGGATGTTTCCCTGCAGCGAGCCCCCCCTGGTCTTCCCCTTGGTGTCCATCGGCATGCCGGTGCCGTAGAAGAAGCGGTCCGGCCCCATGTCCATTTTGTGCCTGGTGTCCTGGTAATAGAGGCGCGCTTCCAGGTCGCCCCACTGGTACTGCCCGGTGTAGCGTAGGTTAGCCTGCCTGTTGTCGTTGTCGGTCATGTCCATGCGCTGGTTGGGGAACCCTTCGAAGCCGACCGTCTGCTGGCTCAGGTTCGCCTGGAGCAGATGCCCGCCGTGGCGCAGCGCGACCCCGACATCCCGGTTGATCGCCCCGCGATACGCGGAGGACCCCACCTCGTCCCCGGGAATCAGGCGCCCCCCCTCCTGCCCCTGGGAAACGAGCTTAAAAGATCCCCCGGCGCTGTAGTTGTCCGCGCGCGAGTGCGACTCGCTGTAGGAAAGGTTCGCCCACTCTCCGGCCAGGGTGGCCCCGAAGTTGTAGCCCAGGGCGTTGCCGTTGCTGCGGAAAAAGGTCCCGGCATTTCCCTTGACCAGGGTTTTCTCACCGGCGCCTGCGAACTCGGGCGGCGCCGAGGTCACCTGTATGGTGCCGCCGATGCTGTCCCCCCCGACGCTCACCGGGGTGATGCCGGAAAACACCGTGACCACGGCGACCTTGGTCGGGTCGATGTAGGAAAGCGCGGAATTCATATGGTTGGGACAGGCGGGCATCAGGTCCATGCCATCCACCTGGACGCGTATGCGGTCGTCCGCCAGTCCGTGAATCGCCGGCAGGCTTGAGATCCCCCCCGCGCCGTAGAGGCTCACGCCGGGAACGTCCTGCAGTAGGCGCGCGCTGTCGCTGGTCGCCGGCCGTTGCGACACCAGGGCCGACTCGCCAAGGCTTACCGCACCGAGAGAGGAACCTGTGGAGTCGGCGCTGGAGGCCGGTGCCGTGACGACGATAGGATCGAACGAGGTGACCCCGGCCTGCGCTTGATCCTTGGCCGGGATAGCGGGAGAGTGCGGGCTCTCTTCCCGGGGGGCACCGGTGGGTCTGTTTTCCGGCAACACCGGTGTGCTCCCGGCGATAGCCGAGCCTGCCAGCAGGAAAACCAGGGTGGCGGCCGGTACAACGCTGATCAGTTTTTGCTTCATTTTCTTCATGTCGTTTCTCTCGTTACTGTCATTGAGCGGTTGCCGGGTCAGTCACGAAGGCGATACGTACGATCCCCGCCTTGGTTGCGGCAGACATCGCCTGGGCGACCAGTTCGTAGCGGACCTGACGGTCGGCGCGGATATGAAGCTCCGGCGGCGGGTTCTTCTTTGATTCGACTCCAAAGCGCGCCGGCAAGGAGTCCAGGGTGACCGCTTTCCCATTCCAGAACAGCGATCCGTCACTCGTGATACCCAACTGGATATGATCCGGTTTGCTGAGGTTGACACTGCTCGATGCCTTGGGGAGTTCCACCTTGACCGAATGTGTCAAGAGCGGCGTGGTGATGATGAATATGACCAGCAGCACCAGCATGACGTCGATCATCGGCACCATGTTCATGTCCGCCATGGGCCCCTGTTGCTGGCGTTTGTTGAAGCTTCCGAATGCCATTTCCGCTCCTCCCTTCAGTTCGTCGGAGTACCGTCGGTTTTTTCGCCAACGGTGACCAGGTTGTACAGGTCGTGGGCAAAGCCATCCAGCCGCGCCAGCCAGATCCGGTTGTGGCGGCTGAAGGAGTTGAAGGCCAGGACGGCGGGTATGGCGACGGCCAGACCGACCGCGGTCATGATGAGCGCCTCGCCCACCGGACCGGCCACCTTGTCAAGTGACCCCTGGCCGCTCAGCCCGATGAATACCAGGGCGTGATAGATACCCCAGACGGTGCCGAAGAGACCGATATAGGGGGCTGCCGAGCCGGCTGTGGCCAGCACGGTCAAACCTGATTCGCTTCTTGCGGCTTCCTGATCGAGGCTGTTGCGCAAGGCGCGGGTGACAAACTCGGACAGTCCCCCAGCCAAGGCGAGTTTTTGAACCCCGTGCCTGCTGCCGTCCCGCCCGGCAGTCAGTGCCTGCCGGGCGAGTTCCGCAAAAGCGCTGTCTGTTTCATCCTTTTGCAACAGCACCTCCATGGCCTGGAGGGAATCCGCATCCCAAAAACGCTGCAGAAAAAGGTGGGCGCGTTTGCCAGCGGACAGGTTAGCCAACGACCTGGTGACAATCAGGTACCAGCTGGCAAGCGACATGCCCGTCAGCAGGAGAAGTACCGTCAGGCCGACGCCGTCTGTTTGAGAGATAAAATGGGCGAAACCAAGTTTTTGTTCCATGTCAGCGTCCTTTAAGATTGAAAGTGAAGGGCTGCGCAGCTACCGAGCGAACCGCGAGCCCGTTACGTTTGGCAGGGCTGCAGTGCCAGGATTTGACCGCGGCAATGGCTGCCTCGTCCAGACGGGGAAAGCCTGATCTAGTCGTTACTGTGACATTGGCCACCTGGCCGAGTTCGTCCAGTTCGACCAGCAGCACGGTTTTGCCCTGCTCGCCCAGCCGCTGGGAGAGCCTCGGATAGGCCGGTGGGTGGCGTTCCGGGCACGTTACCGAAAGTTCCCCGGCTAGATGCACCGGCTGCGGCGCGGCTACGGCCGACGGTAGGGACGCCACCTGCACCGGCGCGGACACCGCGGTCGAGCTGACCGTCACCGGCAGGGAAAGCGCCTTGGCTGCCTGCGGAGCGGGTACCACGGGTGCCGCAGGCGAGGTGACCGGGGCGGCACTTGACAGCAACTTCGGTTCCGCAGGTGCAGGGGTCCTGGGTATTTCCTGCTTGACCGGCACCGGTAATGGCGGTTTTGGCGCAACCGGTTCGGCAATTGTTTCTGGAGCTACCGGCTGCGCCGGATTGATGAAGCTCACAAAAACAGTCAGTGCTTCAGACGGCGAAGGGACGATCTGGTAGTGCCACAACCCGAGAAGAACGATGGCATGCAGTATCAGAGCCGCAGCAATCCCTGCGGTCCTATCCCTTTTACTTTGACGTCCGGAAAACTGTTTCATAAATCCCGCCATTAAACTCCCTGCAGAGTATTGAGTATAAAAAAAGCCGACAGCTGCCATCGGTAAGAACCAATGACATTCATGTCGGCTGGCTGGCTTTCTGACTTTTCTTGAGAAATCATCAGTTCGCTGGCTTGCTAGGGTGAAAGTGTGTTGCTACGCGGCGGCGTTATCCGCCTTAACCGACTCTCCGAGAGAATCGTCAGTCAAACTCCTTATGATGCCTGGAAAGGTAACAGCGGCTTCTGGAGCAGAAGTTTGTCGCTTTTGGTGAGGACAAGTACATAGGTCTTATCATCAAATTCGACCATCAGCGGCAACTCCGCTCTGCTCAGGCGAAGCACCGACCTGTCGTTCTGAGTGGCTGTAGGGCTTATAATCGGGGTGCCCATGATTGCTGCTCCTTTTGAATTTTGGTTATGTTTCGGATAGTACTCCAGAGGCGATGCTGCGGAACAATTCTCCGGCATAGCTTTAAGCCAGCCCGGAGCCAGCAGTCTTCCTGCACCACTAATGCTGAATTGGCCCGGAACACGGATTTCCAGCGCGGTGTCGGTTGTAGTCACGGGTTTCCACCGGGAAAATAGGTTCGATCAAATCTATTCATGGCCCACGAAAACGCGTCCGATGCACGAGCACATTCCAGGTGCAGGCGACCACCCCCTGTTCATGACTCAGGTCGGACCGAAACACGCTGTATGATTGGACGCACGTGAACGCACGTCCAGGCAAACAGAACGCCGGACTTTCCTTAGGACACTAACAACACCGTTAGCGGGTGCATGAGGGGGATACACTACTGGTATTAGGCGAGGATGGAGAGTATGGGAGGGGGATCCGGAGGGTCGAGATACCGGCTTAAATAGCTGTGATATTTGGGGAGATACTGCCCGATGGAAGTGGGAACCGAGACGACATGCAACAGGTAGGGTCTGATAAACTTGATATTCTCTGCGGTGACCGGGTAATAGTTGGGGTCACAGCCGCACGGAATGGAACTGAATGCCGGAGTCGAGCGGTCCAGGTTGTCATCGTGGTCGGCGTGTTTTTCAAGTGCAGCTGATTTCTGGCAGCAGGATGGTTTTTCTGTCAGAGCAGCATTCGTCCTCTTATTCAGGTAACAGCAGCAGGTGCGCGAGGCGATCTTTTCCGCTGAGCAGCCACACTTGACATGGTCGCCGCAGCAGTGGCCGACCGACGCCTGATGTTGCAAAGAACGTGCGAGGCCCGGAGCCACCGCGTAAAACTGCACCAGCAGCATTACCGCGAGTTGTACTACTGCTCCGAATTTTCCCAGTGTCTTTAGTCGCACAATTCAATCCATATATTGTTGAGTTATATCTGTCAGAATACTAATGTATAGCCGTCAACATGTCAACGATAGCAAAGAGCATCGCCTAGCCTAGTGAAACAAAAAACCGGAGGCGCCTTTTCACGCATCATGCGGAATGGATACCTCCGGTTATCCGGTCGGCTCACTTGACCTAGCTTAAGACGAACGACAGTATCAATACTTTAGGTCTATCATTTTTATATTCTGTTCGAAGAATACTGTTTTATCGGAATTTTGTCAAGGAATTCTGTCATAGCAACCAGGCCTTCTGTCAACCATCAGAAGATGACCTGATGGTTATCCGCAGCCCCGGAGAAAATCAGCGGACTGCTGCCTTCCAGACCTCCTCAAATCCGGCGAGGTGCCCCCCTTTTGACTTGATAAACGCCTCGGCACGCTTTCGTTCTGCAAATGCGGACTTCGCGGTATTACTCATAATGCCCGGTTCCCTGCCGCCGATGACCCAGAAGGCTTTCTTGGCGTCAATCAGTTCCCGGGTATCGTGATCGCCCACCTGTATCGACTGAACTACAAGAGACTTTTTGGAGATCACATCCTTGTGGGCGCAGTGGATACTGCAGGTCCCGACAACGCTCTGGTTGCCATAGGTGATGAGCACCCGGCTTGCAGCAAGCGAAACGCGGTCCATGCCGCACACATCGCAACCGGCAGGCTTTTCCACCACCAGTGCTGCCGCGAGGGCTGGTCCCGTTGACAAGACTATCAGCAGCAGAGACAGGATAGGCAAACGCCAACTCTTCATACTACCCTCTCCTTCTTTCCTTAAGTCAAGCCGCTGAAACCACACCTTTATGCCGGGTAATGCGTCCCTCCAGAACGCTGAGGCCCCGCTCGATGACGACGCAGACCCCCCAGTAAAGAAGCGCAACAACGATGTAGACCTCGAAGAACTGCAGGCTCCGGGCGCCGAGGAGCTTTGCTTCACCCATCATCTCGACGACGGAAATCATGAAGGCGAGCGAGGTGTCCTTCAGCACGCTGATCAGGGTGTTCCCGAGGTTGGGGAGCGCTATGGTCAGGGCCTGGGGCAGCACGACCCGGTAGAGCCCCTGCCACCGGCTCATGCCGACCGAGAGGGAGGCCTCCATCTGCCCCTTGTCCACCGCCTCGATGGCAGCCCGGATGGTCTCGGATAGGTAGGCCCCGACGTTCAGCGAAAGGGAAAAATAGACAAATACCAGGGTCGGGATCCCGCTTACATTGAGCGACCAGCCGGTCTGCTCGGCCAGGTAGTCAAGCGCCTTGGGTATCCCGTAATAGGCCAGGTACATCTGCACCAATAGTGGCGTGCCGCGGATGAAGGAGATGTAAAAGGCCGCCATTTGCCTCGCCAGCGGCACCCGGTACAACCGGACCAGCGCCGTCACGAACCCGATGACGAGAGCAATGGCCATGGAAACGACCGTCAGGTTCAGGGTCACCGGGATAAACGCTGCGATCCGGGGGAGTGTTTCGAGCATGAAGCCGTAATCAAGGAATTGGGACATCAGGCGCCTCCCGGGGAGGCGCCTTTTTCGGATCGTTTCATTTGGTGTAATCCGCTCCGAACCACTTGACCGATAGCTTGGCAAGGGTGCCGTCTTTCTTCAGGCTTTTCAGCCCTTGGTCGACGAGTTTCTTCAGCTGCTGACCCTCGGCATCCTGGCGAAAGACGAAGTAACTCGGCACCAGATCGATCGGCTTTCCGACCGGCTTCACGTTCAGACCGAGCTGCTTGATATTGTAACCGACGGTGAGCCGGTCGTTCAGGGTCGCATCGATGCGGCCGGCCACGATGTCCTGCAGTACGACCGTAAAGTTGCCGTCGTAGTATTTCAGGTCGACGTCCTTCTTGCTGTTGAAGTCTTCCAGGGTCTTGGTGTAGTTGCTGCCGACGCCGGTGCCGACCTTTTTGCCGCGCAGGTCCTCAAGGCTATGGATGTCCTTGCGGTCGCCGCGCACGATCAGCTGACTTCCGGAGATCAGGTAGGAGTTGTCGGAGAATAGGAACTTCTTTTCGCGCTGCGGGTTCTTGCTGATCTGGTTGGCGACCGCATCGAACTTCTTGGCCTCCAGGCCGAGGAACATGCTGTCCCACGGCGTGGGGAGGAATTTCACTTCGAATCCGGCACGTTTGCCCGCCTCTCTCAGCACTTCGATGTCGTAACCGGTGAGGGTTCCTTGCTTATCCTCGAAGGTGAAGGGGGCGTAGACTCCCTCGGTTCCGACGGTGATGGTTTTCTTGGCAGCAAACGCGCTGCCGGTTGCCAGCATCAGGCCGAGGGCAAGAAAAAGGAAGATGGTCTTTAGTCTTTTCATGTCATTTCCTTTGCGGTGCGGGTTGAGGTGGATGCCGGGCTTCCCGGCAGGTGTGAAGAAAAGAATAGCGTCCAGGCCTTACACGGCCTGCTGGTAAAAGTAGTCGTTGATCTCCTTGTACAGTTCCTTGAGCCGCACGGGAGGTATGTCGCAGATCCCTTCATAAGCCTCGGTGAAATGCACCTGGTTGAATTCGAGACGGTACGGCTCAATCTTTCCTTCCGCGATCAGCTCCTGGTACAGTTCGGAGCCGGGGAGCGGGCTGTAGATGCTCCAGGTCCAGCGGTCGAGGGCCAGTTCCTTCGCGAGCTCGAAGGTCTGCTGCACGTCGATCTCTTGCTCTCCCGGGATGCCGATCATGAAGAAGCCGAACGCCTTGACGTGACGCTTGGCGAGCGCCACCTGTTCCTTGATTCGTTCTACTGTGATCCCCTTTTTCAGCCGGAGGAGGCTTTTGGGTGACCCGGTCTCGATGCCGAGGTCCAACTGGGTGAGCCCCGCCTGCTTCATCAGAATGATCTGTTCCTCGTCGATCAGGTCGACGCGGGTAAGCGCCTGCCACTGGATACCGGTGTCGGCCTTTATCATCAGCCGGCAGAACTCCTTGACCCACTCCTTGTCCAGGTTGAAGATGCTGTCCTTGAACCAGACCCCCTCGATGCCGTGGCGCTCCTTTAAGATGATTATCTCCGACACCACCCGGGCTGCGGACTTGATGCGCCAGGTGCGTCCCATGGTTTCATGCACCGCGCAGAAGGTGCACTGGAAGGGGCATCCGCGCGAGATGATCATGGAAATGCCGCGGATTGAGCGCAGGTGGCGGTTGTGCTCTATGTAGCGCTCGATCGGGAACGCCTCGTAGTCAAGCATTGGGAGGGTGTTCAGATCCTTGATCAGGGGGGCCTTCCCCTTGAGGGTCAAGCGGCCGTCCGCCTCCTTGTAGCTGACCCCTTCGATGGCGTCGACGGGCAGACCTAGAGAGAGGGCGGCGGCCAGATCCGCGATGGCGAACTCCCCTTCCCCGCGAATGACGTAGTCGACGTACACGCTGGCGAGGACGCTTGCGGGGTCAAGGGTCGGATGGACGCCGCCCATCACGATCTTCGCCCCCGGGGCGGTGGCGCGCGCCAGTTCGGCCACGCGCAGCGCTTCGGGAACCGTCGGGGTCATGGTGGTGATGCCGATCAGGTCGGGGGCGAAGGCCTTGATACTTTTCACCAGCTCGTTGCTGTCCATAAGGGAGCCCTGCATGTCGAGCAGTGAGACCTCGAAGCCGCGCTCCTTCAGAAAGGCGCTAAGATATGCCAGCCCCAGCGGCGGCTCGAAAGGAGCCACGTAGAGATTGCCGCCCTTGATCCAGTCGATATAGTCATCGAAGCGATTTTTGAAGTCGTCGCCATCGTAAAAGGCCGGGTTTATCAAAAGAATCTTCATGCGTATTCCTCCGGGCGCAGCAGCTCACCTCTGGTTCGTATTCTTGGAGATGGAAGGGGACAGTCCCCATGCGGGGTCAGTCCTCCACCGGCTGGTTTATTTTCTGCCAATGGGACAGGATGTCATGCACTCGCAACAGGCGGAATAGCCGTACTGGCCGTTATGGGGACGGATGACCTCGTTGCATTTCACCCAGTCGAGCCCATCGCTTGAGATGGCCCGGCCCGGGCAGGCGTCGATACAGGCGGTGCAGCCGGGCGGGCAGAGCCGGTTCGCCTCCTGCGGGGTGATCTTCAGGTCCGCGGCAAGATCGCAATCGGTGACGATGGCGGCCAGGCGCTGCCTGGGACCAAAACGCGGAGTGAGGAGCAAACGGCTCTTTCCGAAGATCCCGAGCCCGGCCTCCACCGCCGCATGGCGCGTTGAGATGCAAAAGAGTTTTGGGTAGATGTTCATGTAATCCGGGCTACTGCGCAGGTCGGGGTCCATATTGCCGATGCGGTGCGGCACGACCGCAGCCTTGAAATCGTGGTCGTCCAGCAGGCGGCCGACGTCGTAGGCGATCTGGTTGTGGTACAGGTTGAGGGTGATGTGGTGCAGCGCCGAAAGGAGCAGGTTCGGCTTGACGGTATCCGCCAGGACCCTCACCCCCACCACGATGACCGCTTTGGCATCCGGAAGCAGGTCCTGCGGACGCCGTCCTTCCGGGTAATCGGCAAAGCTCTCCACCGAGGCGACACCGACCAGGTCGGCTCCCTTTTCCCGTGCATAGCGCTTGATGTCGTCCGTCGTTAGTCCGCTCATTGGCTCACCTTTGTGAAATGATCAGTTATGCCTGCCTGCAGCCCCTTTGAAAAAGCGGGATATCGTTTAACGCTTCAGATGGCATAGGCAAAGGTCCCCTCCGCCTCGGCGAAAAACTCGGTGTAGATCTCCTTGCGGATCTGCACGAATTCGAAGCTGCTGCGGTCCCTGGGGCGCGGCAGATGCACCGGGATGATCTTCTTGACCGTCCCCGGACGGCTCGACATGATGACGACCCGGTCCCCCAGGTAGATGGCCTCGTCGATGTCGTGGGTGACCAGCACCATAGTGCTGCGCTCCACCTCCCAGATGCGCAGGATCTCCTGCTGCATCTGAATCCGGGTCAGGGCGTCCAGAGCGCCGAAAGGCTCGTCAAGGAGCAGCAGTTGGGGATTATTGACCAGGGCGCGCGCAATCGCGACTCTCTGAGACATGCCGCCGGAGAGCTGGTGCGGGTGCGCCTTGGCAAAACCGCTCAGCCCCACCAGTTCCAGGTGCTCGCGCACGATGCTGTCGCGCTGCTCCTTGTCCGGCCCGTTCAGACCGAAGGCGACGTTCTGCTCGACAGTCAGCCAGGGTATCAGGCGGTGCTCCTGGAAGACCATGCCCCGGTCGAGCCCCGGACCGGCGATCGGCCTGCCGCCGATTTTGACCGTTCCGCTGTACCCGTTTTCCAGGCCGGCGATGATGCGCAGAAGCGTACTCTTGCCGCACCCGCTGGCGCCGACGATGCTGACGAATTCGCCCTCGCTGATGGCAAGGTCGATTCCCTGAAGCGCGACCACCTCCACGGTTTTCACCTGGAAGCTCTTGTTGAGGTTTTCAATAACCAGGTTGCTTGCTGCCGTTGCCGCTGTCATCTTCTTCTCCCTCAATTGCCGGAGTAGGCGACCTTCCAGGTAACCAGCCGCCTTTCTAAAAGCTTGATCAGGCTGTCCATCAGCTTGCCGACGACACCGATGGAGATCATCCCGACTAGCACCACGTCGGACTGGGAAAGCTGCCGGGCGTCCATGATCAGGTACCCGATGCCGCTGCTGGCGGCGATCAGCTCCGCCGCGACCACGCACATCCAGGCGACCATGAGGCCGACCCGAAGCCCGGTCATGATGGCGGGGAGCGCGCCGGGGAGCACCACCTGGCGCACGAACTTGAGGCGCGGCACCGCGAGAATTCTCGCCAGCTCCACGAACTTGCCGTCGGTCTGGCGGATGCCGTCGATGGTGTTGATGATGATCGGGAAAAAGGCTCCCAGGAAGATGATGTAGACCTTCGACTGTTCGCCGATGCCGAACCAGAGTATGGCAAGCGGTATCCAGGCGATGGGGGGAATCGGCTTCAGCACCTGGATGACGAGGTCGGTCCAGCGGTCCATGGTGCGCGACAGCCCGATTGCCACACCAAACCCGAGCCCCAGGAGCGCCGCGATGGCGAACCCCTCCAGGACCCTCAGTACGCTGATCCCGATGTGGCGCAGCAGATCGCCACTTTTTAGCAGCTCCCAGAAGGCAAGCGCCACCTGCGAGGGGGGCGGCAGGAGGACCGGATTGAGGTACCCCAGGTAAAAGAGTCCCTGCCAGAGGGCGATTACGACGATCGACAGCCCTGTGTACTGGGTCAGGTACTGCAGCTTCTGCAGGCGTGGTGCGGATTCCTGTTCCATGCTGGTTACTCCCGAAAGTTTCCGGGGCGGATCTTGCCCACCCCTGCATTTCAGCTATTTGATGCCGCTCTCACGGGTAAGGCTCGGCTCGGCAAAGGTGTGGATGTTGACGTGCGACTTGATGATGCCGTTGTTCTTCATGAAGACTTCGACCTTCGCCAGGTCTTCGATATCCTCGGCCTGCAGAGCCGGATTGTAGTCGAACTTGGCGAACAGTTTAACCAGGAGGTCGGGGGCTAGGCTCACATCCTTGGCGACCAGTTGGGCAGCTTCCTTCGGGTTTGCCTTGATGTAGTCGGCGCCGCGCTTATAGGCTTTGAGAATCGCCTTGGTCTGGTCACGATGCTTGGTGACGAAATCATTGGTGGCGATGATTACCAGTGCGCCTTTTTTGAGGCCGGTGCCGTCTGCCAGCACGCGGACGGCGCCCTGAATTTCCAGCTTGGTGAGGAGCGGTTCCCAGATCGCCGCAGCATCAATGGTGCCGTTCACGATCGCGGTGGCGATATCGGCCTGGGACAGGTTGATGAACTCGATGTCGTTCGTGGTGAGCCCCCCCTTCTGAAGCACCAGTACCAGCAGGTGATGGGCATAGGAGCCCTTGACGACGGCGACCTTTTTACCCTTGAGGTCCTTGGGGGACCTGATCGCAGATTTGGTGGGAACCACGACCGCCAGCGTCTTGGAGCCGAAGGAGGTCAAGGCGATGATCTTGGTGTTGATGCCGGCCGACTTCCCGATGATGGCGGGCGTGTCGCCCATAAAACCGAAATCCTGCTGGCCGGCGGCAAAGGACTCGTTGATCGGCGGCCCTGCGGCAAAGGAGGACCATTTCAGAGTAGGTTTGGTACCGACCTTGGCAAGTTCCTCGTCGAGCCACTTCTTCTCCTTGGCGACGAAGATCGGGGCATAGGCCGGGATCGGCTGGGTGGCGAAGCGAATTTCCTCGGCAAAGGCGGACGACGCCACCAGCAGGGCCAGGAGGATAGAGGCAAGTATTCGTGAAATGATCATCTTCATGTGAGTCTCCTTTAGAATGTGTCGGGCACTAAGCAGCGTCTGTCTTGGCGAGCCGATCCAGATGCCGGTATAGCGGGTGCAGCAGTTCCTCTTCGGTATGCCGCACCAGAATGTTCTCGTTGATGACCTCCTCGGGTTCGATGACCCAGACCGCGGAGAGGTCGACGTCCCCCAGGCGCTGGCGCACGTCATGGTAGGCCTGCAGAAACACAGGTCCGGTTATCAAGGTCTTGACCGGCTTCCCCTTGATCTGCCAGCTCTGTCCGAGTTTGTCACTGACGGAGACGGAGACCTTCTTGTCGAACCAGATGCTGCGCACCAGGTTTCTCTGGGTCAGGGACGACTCGACCAGCTCAAGGTAGAGCAGGTTGCCGTCGGCATCGACACGGATGAACGGTGTGGCGGCTGCGTGCGGGGAGCCATGTTCGTTGACGGTCGCCAGCACTTTGGTGGAATCCTCATTGTCAAAGAGATCGATGATTTGCTGATCAAGCTTGGTAGCCATGAGTTATCTGTCCTTTCTTGATGTGGCTTGAGACGGCGTGCGTACCTGCTACAGCAAACGCGAGAGATCCGAGTCCGGGTGATTGCCGCAACGGCGGTAGTCGTTGTAGTCAATCGGCAGCTTGTATTTGACGCGGAGGTCGTGCAGCCCCTGCGCAAGGCGCACGAAGTAGTCCAGGGACGGGTTCTGCTGGTCCTTGAAGTAGGAACCGGGGCGCGGCACCCAGACGATGTAGAAGGAGGTCACCCCGTGCTCTGCGAGGCTTTCGGCCTCCTCCAGGGTCGACTTCAGCGCGTCCGACTCGCTGGTGAAACCGTGCGGTTTAGCCAGTTCCACGCCACCCACGAGCCCCGTCCCGACGTTGCCGCGGCCGAAGATGTCCACCGCCCTGATCAGGCGCTGTTTCCACTCGCCGTAGCCCACCCACTTAGCCTTGCCGGAGCAGACCCAGTTGAACTTATCCTCACCCAGCACCTCCAGGTCGCTGGTGTAGCTGGTGAGCCCGGTCTCTTCGTAGAGGCGCGCCAGCTGTCTTTCGTTGAACGCGGATGAGATCAGTTCGCTGGGAAACTTCTTGGTCGCGAAATTTTCACCAATGGCCTGCAGCGTTTCGATGTAGAAGTCAACCTCACGGTCGAAAAGTTCGGCCCCCTTCAGGACCGAGCCCGAGGTCAGGCAAATGCTGGTGAAGCGCCCCGGCTCCTTGATCGCCTCGCGGATGGTCTCGGAGATGTCCTCGGGTTTAAGCCGCGAAGGTACGCCCAGCTCGTTTTTTTGCTGCTTGGTGTGGGTGACGATATCGCAGAATTTGCAGCCGTCGTCCTCGGCCCAGAATTGGCAATAGCTCGACTGGAAGACGTTCAGGCGCTGAGGACGGGCACTGACGATGTGGCTCATGGGGAGGCCGGAGCTGGTCTTCTTGTCGTAGTAAAGCGGCTTGGGCCAGAGCTCGATATGCTCGACCAGCTTGCCCCCGTCAACCAGCGCCAGCCTGCCGTCGACCAGGTCGACCAGGTAGGGGTTTTGTGCCAGCGGTGTCGGATCGGTCAGGATGGTGGTACCGTCGCGCAGCAGCAGGGACTCTGGCAGGTCTTTTATTTCGCCGTCGCGCGAACCGAAAAGGTAAGGGCTGCGCATCTGGACGCTAGAGTCCACGGTTGCCAGCGCCCGCTCCGTATAGTGCACTCCCCGGCGCTGGGCATCGATTTTCACCGCGATGAGGCGGGGAAAATCGGAGTGTTGCTCCAGCACCAGTTCCAGTTCCGATTCCTTTGCCGCCACTTTTTTCAATGCAACTGTCATGACCTTCTATCCTCCGTAGGCAAATCCTGTAGGTACCGCTCTTAGCGGGTAAGCTCGGCGACGCGGTCCAGACGTTCCCAGGGGAGGTCAAGGTCGGTGCGTCCGAAATGCCCGTAGGCCGCGGTCTGGCGATAGATGGGACGGCGCAGGTTGAGCTGCTCGATGATCGCGGCCGGCCGCAGGTCGAAGTGCTTGGCGATGAGCTCCGCGAGCTGGTCGTCGCTGACCGTGCCGGTGCCGAAGGATTCCACGAAGACCGCGACCGGGCGCGCCACGCCGATGGCATAGGCGATCTGGATCTCGACCTTTTTGGCAAGTCCCGCCGCGACGATGTTTTTCGCCACGTAACGGGCGGCGTAGGCGCCGGAGCGGTCCACCTTGGTGGGATCCTTGCCGGAGAAGGCGCCGCCGCCGTGGCGCGCCACCCCGCCGTAGGTGTCGACGATGATCTTGCGGCCGGTGAGCCCCGCGTCTCCGTGCGGTCCACCGACGACAAAGCGGCCGGTCGGGTTGATGAAGTAGCGGGTATTGTCGTCCAGGAGGCTCTGGGGGATGACCGGCCTAATGATCTTATTGATGACATCGTGGCGTATTTGCTCCAGTTCTACTTCCGGGCCGTGCTGAGTCGAGATGACCACTGTGTCTATTCTTTTGGGGATGCCGTTTTCAAATTCGACCGTCACCTGACTCTTGCCGTCGGGACGGAGGTAGCTGACCTCGCCGAGTTTGCGGGCCGAGGCAAGTTTTCTGGTCAACCCGTGGGCGAGCGCTATGCTGGTCGGGAGATATTCGGCGGTCTCGTCCGTGGCATAGCCGAAAACCATCCCCTGGTCCCCTGCCCCCACCGAATCGAGGTAGCCGTCATGGTCCCCGCCGTTTCTGTGCTCAAAGGCCTTATTGACCCCCTGGGCGATGTCGGCAGACTGCTGGTCGAGCGACACCAGGACGGCGCTATGTTCAGCGTCCAGGCCGAGTTCTGCGCTGGTGTAGCCGACCTCGGCTATGGTGTCGCGAGCGACCCGCACCGCGTTGATCTGGGCCGTTGATGAAGTCTCGCCTATGATCACCACTAGGCCGGTAGTAACACTGGTCTCGCACGCAACGCGGGCCAGGGGGTCCTTCTCCAGCAGCGCGTCCAGCACCGCGTCCGAGATCTGGTCGGCAAGTTTGTCCGGGTGTCCCTCGGTCACCGACTCCGAAGTAAAGAGATAATTCTTTGCGGCCATGGCGTTCTCCTTCTGTTGGTTTGATGGTCCAAAAACGAAAAAAGGCCGAGGGAAAGATTTCCCCCGGCCTCCAGTTTGTCTGGTCAGCACAGCATGCTTGTTATTAGCCGGGAACGACTGTCCCGTTATGTCTTTAATCTATCCGCGACTCAGTTATTGACTGTCATCGCACTGCGCTTCAGGTAGCCGTGGAAAGCAGGCAGGCTGTGGCAAGAGCCCCCAAATATCAGGAAAGCTCCCTCGCCAAAACTTCGTACCCCATGGATTTAGTAGTTTAATATACCCGTCATCATCCTTTGTCAAGTATTTCTACAGCGGGGAAGGTGTTTATTTTTCAAATCTCGTAACTCGCCACGTCGGCTGCCTGCTGGTGAACCAGGTGGAACTCTTTGAACAGTTCGCGCCGGTAATGCGCCAGACTGTCGCCGATCCGGTCCCTGGGCCAGGCAAGCGGAACATCGATGATCTTCTGGACCCTCCCGGGTCCCGGTGCCATCAGCACCACCCGGCCGCCAAGGTACACCGCCTCATCGAGGTCATGGGTCACGAATACGATTGTCGGCCTCTTCTCCTGCCAAAGCCGCAGCAGTTCGTCTTGAAGGTACATGCGGGTAAAGGCATCCAACGCACCGAAGGGTTCATCCAGAAAGAGAACGCTCGGTTCCACTGCCAGTGCGCGGGCGATGGCGACCCGCTGTTTCATGCCGCCTGAAAGCTGGTGCGGGAAGCTGTCTTTCGACTTGGTAAGCCCGACCAGTTCGATGTATTCGGTTGCCTTCGCCAGCGCCTCCTTCCCCTTGAGCCCCTTGGCTTCCAGAGCAAAGAGCACGTTGCCCAGCACGGTGCGCCAGGGATACAGACCATACTCCTGAAATATCATGATGTGGTCGGGATCGGTGCCGCGCACCGGGCGCCCGTCTATGGTCACCACCCCTGCGCTCGGCTTCTCGAACCCGGCCATCATGTTGACCAGAGTGGTCTTGCCGCAGCCAGACGGCCCCACCAGGCAGACTAATTCTCCGGAGACGATCTCGAGGGTGACGGGAGCCAGAGCGATGACATCTTCTCCCAGCGGCGAGGAGTAGAGTTTTTCAGCAGTTTGAAGGCTGATTTTTATTGAAGCGGTCATGCGACACCTCCCCAGCGCCGGCCCAGCCAAAGCTCAAACCTGCGCATGCCGAGGTTGATGCAAAGCCCGAGCACACCGACGACCAGCATGCCGGCCATGATCCAGTCGGTCCGCAGGAAATTGCGCGCGTCCACAATCATAAAGCCGAGACCCGACTGCGCCCCGAGCATCTCCCCGGCGACCAGGTGAATCCAGGCAGTGCCGACGGCTATGTGAAGGCCGACCATGATGCCAGGAAAGGCTGCCGGAATGATCACGCGCAGGAACACAGCACCGGGCCGGGCTCCGAAGTTGGCGGCCACCTTGAGATAGACCGGCGGGATGCCGACCACGGCGCTGACCGTGGAAAGGAGTACCGGGTAAAAGGCTGCCAGGAAAATGATGAATACCGCGGGGGCGTTGCCGATGCCGAACCAGAGCACCGCCAGGGGAAACCAGGCGATGGGCGAGATGGGACGCAGCACCTGCACCAATGGGTCGATGGCCTGCCGGCAGCGAGGATTACGCCCGAGAAAGAGACCCAGCGGCACCGCTATGACTATGGCGGCCAAGTATGCCCCGGCGAAGCGGGCGAGGCTGATCGCGATATTGCTCCAGAGCACCCCAGAATCCGCCAGCTCGCGCAGTGCCGCGGCAACGATCAGAGGCGAGGGAAACAGCTCCGGCGGCCAGAAACCCGCCGCGAACTGCCAGATCGCGACGAAGGCCGCCAGGGCCAGTAACGGCAGCAGCTTTTTTGATAGCGAAGCGAGCATTACACCTTCCTGCGGGCGAAGCGGTCGTCAAGATAGGAGGCCAGATCGATCTTCTCCTTGGCGATGCCGAACTTGATCATGTAGTCCTGGGTAGCGGCAAAATCTGCCTTGGCCGGGGTCAGGTTAAGGAAGGAAATCCGGTCCCTCGGGGAGGTAAGCACATGCTGGACTATTTCCGCCTTCTGCCCCAGGATCTTTACCGACCCCTTGGCTGCCAGGACAGGCTCGGCCTCGATGAAGGTCGCGGTGCGCTGGAAACCGGCGACCAGTTCCTGCACCTCGCCCGGGTAGTTGTGCACCAGTTTTTCCTGCAGATTCAGCACGCAGCAGATGTGGTCGTGCCAGATGTCCTTGGAAAGAGCGAGAATCTTCCCGACCTTCTGGGCTTCCGCCTGCGCTCCGAACGGCTCGGCAACGATGTAGCCGTGAATGCGGCCGGTCGCCAGGGCGACGACCATCTCGGGAGGCGCCATGTCGATGATCTTGAGGTCATGCGCCGGGTTGATGCCGTGTTCGGTCAGCACCTTGCGCAGCAGGATGTTGTGGGTGGAAAACGGGCTGGGAATGGCGATGATCTTACCTTTCAGGTCCTCGATGCGGTTGATCTCGCCCGAGTTCTTGACCGTTATCACGCTGCCGTTACGGTGTCCGAGCAGGACCACCTTGAGGGGTATCCCCTTCTGACGCAGGGTGATCCCCATCGGAGTCAGCAGGAAGGCGCCGTCAATCTTCCCTGCCTTGAGCGCCTCGGTGATCTCGGGCCAGGAGGTAAACTTTACCGGCTCCAGCGTCACGTTCGGGAACTTTTCACGTTCCGCGGCCAGCATCAGCAGGTGGTCGGTAATCGGGAGGTAGCCGATTTTGACGGTCAGTTTTTTGCCGGTGGCAAAGGCCGGGAAGAAAGGACCCGATAATGCCGTCGCTGCCAGTGCTGCTCCGCCGCTGATCAAAAAGTCTCTACGATTCATGAAGTTGCCTCCTTAGTGTTTAGGTGATGCATTATGGTGATGGTCATGTCCGTGGCCATAGTCATGATCATGGTCGTGACCATCGTCGTGATGATGTTGGTGGTCGGGCCCGTGTGCATGGCCATGCTCGTGACCATGGAGTGCGGCCTGTCTTATTTCCGCCGGCGGGCCTGGCAGCTGCCAGCCAAGTGCAGTGCGGCGCTCGTCCAGGTCCGCGATGATTCGCGCGGCCAGGGCGTGAGGGTCGTGATCCACCACCATGACTGAGCCGAGCAGCGCCTGCGTGTCCTCGTAAAAGAAACGCGAGACCTTGTCAGAGCCACTGAGAGGCGGCTCGATGCAGTGATAGGAGTTAAGTCCCAGCAGCCTGAACCCGAGAGCTGCCCCGACACCCTTTTCGTTGGACCACTCCGGGCTGGAGAAGGCGAGCGGCAGGCGCTTCAGCGGCTCGCCGGTCGCCTCGGCTACGGCGCGGAACATCCCGGTGGCCCGCGCGTTGTCCAGGCATTCCCCCATGTGCCAGACCGGCGGCAGGTTGTGCGGCCCGAGGGCCTGGCGCAGCCCCGGCCCCGACTCCTGCAGCGCCTCGGGGAGGCAGTATCCCGTCTTCAAGAGGGCGTAGGCGGCGCAACCGTTGGTCAGGACGATAACATCGTGGGCGATGAGCGCCTGGGCCACCTGCACCACCGCTTCCTCGTAGACCACCTTGGGGTTGTTGCACCCCACCAGGTTGACGATGCCACGGACCCGTCCGCTTGTCAGATGCTCCCTGAGCGTTGCCGGGCCGCCGAAGGTTGCCAGCACATTTTCCACCGAGAAACCGACCTCGGCATCCATGCGGGCCTGGGGGATGAAGACCTTGCCGGCATCCCGCTCGCTGAAGCCGTCGATGGCCATCCGGATGATACGCTCAGCCAGTTCGTCGGCTTGCGCTAGATTACTGTGGTGGTGGTCGAAACCAAGGTGAAGCGCGCCCGGCAGGCGGGACGAATCGCTGGTGGTGACGACGCGGGTATGGAAACAGGCCGCCACGTCCATGATGCCGGGAAAGACATCCTGCACATCGGCGACCCAGAGATCCATGGCGCCGGTGGCAAGCACCAATTCGGCACCGACCGCGCTCGCCAGCGGATGGACATCGCCGAATTTGGCAAGCGCGGAGTGTCCCGAGCAGCAGATCCCGTAGAGGCGGATGCCCTCGGCCCCCTTGGACTGGGCGAAGGCAATCAGGTCGGCGCGACGGGCGGCGCTGACAATGGCACTCACCAGCACCGGGGAGTGGCCGTGCACCGCGACGTTGACGGTTCCCGTCTGGATCACCCCGAGGTTGGTGGTGATGCGGCTTCGTTTGGGAAGGCCGTAGAGACAATCCATGGCGATCGCCGAACCAGCCACACTGCTCCAGGCAAAGGCCAGCCCGCAGCGCAACACCTGTCGCATCAGGTTTTCCCAATCGCCGTCGGTGCCCGTGGTCGTTCGGTGCAGCGCCTCGAAGACCTCGTGGTAAGCGCCGATGGGGAGGATATCCAGCTCCCTCCAGACGTCGATGCGCTCCTTGGGAGCCAGCGTCTCCAAGGTGCGGTGCGGTCCCGGCAGGGTGCGGCAGAGGTCCTCCAGCAGGATGAGGGAAATCTCGCCGGCCATCTCGTGCACCGTCTTCGCGTCGCTGAATATGCCGAAGGACTTGGCGGTAGCGACCACCTTTTCCGGTCCCAGGATCGGGATATCCAGATTCCCTTCGGCGGCTCCCTTCAGAGCCAGCATGACCTCGCGTCCGCGGGCCCCGTGTGCCCCGACTCCGGCCGCCACCCAGCGCAGGATGTTGCGGGCCACGATGACGTGGGCGTCCGCTCCGCAGACCCCTTTGGGGCTTTTGGGAGTGATGCGGCAGGGGCCCATGTGGCAGTTCTTGCAGCAGGTGCCGGAGAGGCCGAAACCGCAATGCGGCTTCTGGGCGTCAAAGCGGTCGAAGGGGGTTTCGATGCCGGCCTGCTCCATATGCAGAAGCATCTCGCGCACCGCCGGGTCGGGGGTGCGCTCGATCACATCACGTTTGCTGGGGAATTTCGGTTTACGGCTCATTTGCGTCCTTTGGCATGCTTGTCGAGTGTCGACCAGTGAAGACCTGCAGAAATCTTTCATTACATTCCACACCAAATCTATGTGGAATAAAAAAAATGTCGTTAGAATATATACAATCAGATCTATCAAGAAATCAACGACTTTTCCGACCGTTGTGCTGTTCTCAGCATTATTTTCCTTTTCCAGTGGATATTAATACAAAGCATCACATCATTCATTCTAGGCGGGCGCGTAATGGCAAAAGGGAGGCAGCGGCCAGTTAAAACAGCGACAACACAGGGAAAAAGAGGCTGGCGGGGAACTCAAGGATGGTTAAAGGGTGACGGGAAGGGACGGGAAGCCGGGTGAAGTTGCCAACTTCTCTAAATGTGGCTTTTCCCCCCTCACCCCGGCCCTCCTTCGCCAAGGCTTAGGCGGCCAAGCCCTCCCCCGCCAGGGGGGAGGGAGAGTTTGAGCCAGACGGAATCGTTAACATACCACCAATGACACCGGCCCTCCCCTTTGAAAGAACTGCGGTAACGTTAAGGAAGCCACGGTGCAGGTGGGGGTATTTAGTCTCGCTACGCGAGCCCTCCCCCCCGGTTCACATGTGGGGGCCGGGCCAACCTTAAATGGCGTACTCAGGACCTTTCTCTGCGGAAGCGAAAAACTCCTGATAGACCTCGTTTCTTTTCCGGGTGAAGTCGAAACTCCCTCGGTCGCGCGGCCTGGGGAGATCGATCGGTATGATCTTCTTGATGGTTCCCGGACGGTTCGACATGACGACGACGCGGTCGCCCAGAAAGACGGCTTCGTCGATGTCGTGGGTCACCATGATCATGGTGGTCTGCTCGGCTTCCCAGATTCTCAGGATTTCCTGCTGCATCGCGATCTTGGTAAGCGCGTCGAGGGCACCGAACGGCTCGTCCAAAAGAAGCACCTTGGGGCGGTTCACCAGGGCCCGGGCGATGGAGGCGCGCTGCGCCATGCCGCCGGAGAGCTGGTGCGGGTAGGACTTTTCGAACCCGGAAAGTCCCACCAGTGTAATGTGCTCCTGAACCGAGCGCTGTATTTCGGCGGGGGCGTCCGGCGCCACCCCGAAGGCGACGTTGTCGCGCACAGTCAGCCAGGGAAAGAGGCGGTGCTCCTGGAACACCACGCCGCGGTCGGGTCCCGGACCGCTGATGCGCTCCTGATCGAGCAGCGCCTCCCCTTCAAAATCGCGCTCCAACCCGGCGATGATGCGTAAAAGCGTGCTCTTGCCGCAGCCGCTCCCCCCGATTATGGATACGAACTCTCCGGTGCGGATGGAAAGGTTGATGTCGGAAAGGGCAACCACCTCGCCCTGTTGCCCGCTGAAGCGCTTGTGCAGGTTACGCACCTGAAGGGTGTTGTCGAGACTATTTTCTGCGATCATGAGGTACTCCGCCTGTTTCGTTACTAGTAATTCTGGTAGCGCAGCAAGTGTCGGCCGGCCCGCTCAATCGCCATATCGGTCAACTTTCCAAAGAGGGCAAATAAAATGATGCTGGCGATGATGATCGAGGCGCGCCCCGTCATCTGACCGTCAATCATGAGGAAACCCAGCCCCTTGCTGGCGCCCATGATTTCCGCGGCGACCACGAACATCCATCCCAAACCGAGACCACTGCGCAGTCCCACCAGGTAGGCCGGGAGAGCGGCGGGCAGAATGACCCGGCGCAACTGCTGGGTACGGTTCAGCTTGAAGATCTGCCCCACCTCCAAAAGCTTCCGGTCCACCTGGAGGATGCCACTCAAAAAGTTCAGATAGACCGGGAAGAAGACGCCAACCGCAATCAGGGTAATCTTGGAGGTCTCGTGAATCCCGAGCCAGAGCAGGAAGAGCGGCACCCAGGCCATGGAGGGGATGGAGCGCAACGACTGCAGCAGCGGGTCGAAGAGGCGGCGAAATAAAGGAGAGGATCCCGCCACCCCGCCCAGGACGGTGGCAGCGGTCGCTCCGATCAGAAAGCCGGCCGTGATGCGTGCCAGGGTAATTCCGATGTGGCCGAAAAGCTCGCCACCCTTGGTGAGATCGACCAGGGTCCGGATGATCTCCGAGGGAGCCGGGAGCCAGTTGGCCGGCAGAATACCGCCCGCCGAGAGGACCTCCCAGGCGATAAGAAGCAGCAGGGGGACGATAGCCCCCTGCCAGTTTTGGGGCACCAGGAGAAAGCTTCCCCTGGCGCCCCGGGTCCGGTCCACTTCCGGGCCGACGACGGTAACCTCTTCTTCAACAACGTCCATGGACCCCTCCGCTATTTCTTGAACACGCGCAGCACGTACTGCGGATCGATCAGGCTGTTCACGACACCCGGCACGTCAGTCTCGGGCTTGATGACGCCGCTCTTCTTCAGGACGTCGCCTGCCGCGGAGATGGTGGTTTTCTGCTTGTCGCCGATCACCGGGTCGCTCAGGTCGGTACGCTCCAGCACCTTGGCGGCCACCGCGTCGTTGAGCTTCGCCTCGCGGACCAGTATCTGCTTGTATTCAGCCGGGTTGGCCAGAGCCCAAAGCCGCGCCTTTTCGTAGGCGGCAATGACCTTTTCCACGTATTTAGGGTACTTGGTGGCGAACTCCTCGCGCACGTTAAGGACGCCGTAGGTGTTCAGGCTCGGGTCGCGGAAGAAAAGCCTGGCGCCCTTGTCCACCTCGGCGGTCGCCATGAGCGGGTCGAGGCCGGCCCAGGCCGCCACGTCACCCTTCTCAAGCGCGTTCTTGCCGTCCGGATGCTGCAACGGCACCAGCTCGATGTCCTTCTCGGTGAGCCCTACCTTGTCGAGCGCGCGCAGCAGGAAGACGTGCGGGTCGGTGCCTCGGGTGACGGCAACCTTCTGCCCCTTCAGTTCCTCCACCTTGGTGATCTTGGAGTCGGCGCGCACCACGAGGGCAGTCCACTCCGGCTTGGAGTAGACATAGACTGACTTGATCGGGTTGCCGTTAGCCTTGCCGATCAGTGCCGCGACGCCGGCCGTCGAGCCGAAGTCCGAGCTCTTGCTGTTTAATAGTTCCAGCGACTTGTTGCTGCCGAGGCTATGGATCCACTCCACCTTGACGCCGTCCTTGGCGAGTTCCTCTTCCAGGAATTTCTTGTCCTTGAGAACCAGGCTGATCGGGTTGTAGTAGGCGAAGTCCACTTTCACGATCTCGGGCTTGGAGCCCTGCTTGCTGCAACCGGTGCCGAATGCCGAAGCGGCAAGAGCGAGCGCGGCAAAGCCGGCCAATTTAAGGATGGTTCTCTTCATGTACTTCCTCCGTGTCTTTCGAATGATCTGCATGATCTAAGTCTGCAGTTAATAGATCCTGGTCCCCGAGGAACCGTGGGTCCTCTGGTGCACCCAGGACCGGTAACGCGGGTCGTCGGGATCCAGATCGAGAGCTTCCTTCTCGTTCAAGTAGAGCCCGATGTTGGCACTCTCGTAAAGCTTGCGGTCCGCCCCCACCGGGCAAACCTTGGCGCAGGTGCCGCAGGGCCAGCGGTTTTCCCCGCGCAGCACCTGGTGGTGCCTGGTGCAGGAGTCGACGTCCATTTCGGCTATCACCGAGTCCGGACGGGTGGTAAAGGCCTGCGAGGGGCATAGTTTGCGGCAAACCTCGCACTTGATGCAGATATCCTTCTCGGACATCGGGTCACCCGCGAGTTTCAAGCTGGTGAAGATGGAGACCATGCGCACCCTCGGCCCGTACTCTTCGGTAATCAGGTTGTGGCTGTAAGCTATGGTGCCCATGCCTGCATATTTCGAGGCGAACACGTGGCTGAAGCAGCCGGGGGGCTTGGCGAGCAGGATTTCCAGGTTGCCGTAGCCGTCGCGCGGCATGAAGATGGAGGCGTGCCCCTGGTCGTTCAGGTAGACCGAAAGCCGGAAACCGATCTGGTCTAGCAGGCTGTTGGTCGAGTTGTACATCTCCTGGTAGTTGATGGACGGGGTGCTTTCCAGAATCGGCAGCAGCATCGGCACCCCGATGACGATGACCGTTTCCACCTTGTCCCAAAGCGCTTTGGGGCGATAGGCGGGGTTCACCTCGTTAAATTCGTCCCAGCGCGAGACCGGGGCGAACTTCACCAGGCTGGCGCCGAGCGCGCGGGCCCGGGTGATGATTTTCCTCTTGGTTGTTTTCGAAGCTGTCATCGGCGTCCTATCCCTTGGGTGATCTGAATCAGGGAAGCGGGTGCTTGAAAGAAGAAAGCCGCAGCACGGTAGCCCGATATCGGGAGGCCGATGCTTTCCTGCGGTGATGATCGGTTCCCATGCGAAACGACATCCTGGTCTCTAGTTTTCCAGTCAACCCAGTCTGATCTTGACGTGACAGTACGTGGAACATGATTCCATGTCAAGAAAAAATTTATTTAGTCTATCAACATAGTAGGTTTTACAGCTTCGCAAAAGAGCCAGCGTTCTGATGTCAGCGTGCTTATATTTTCAGGTGAAGTTTCCGGCATTCCCAGGGGCTGTGAGGCCGAACTAAAGGAGCGCATTCACATGACCAGAGTGAGAGGGAAATGAAGTTTTTACGGCATAAATCAGCAGATAGCGCTGAGGATAAAAAAGGGGTCAGAGTCGGGATGCGACACTGACCCCGACTCTGACCCTCTTTTCCAGTTGCTTCAGATTGGCAAGGACCCAGCCACTTTTTGACGTGATATCGGGGCTCCCCCCCGCAGGCAACGCGGGAGATGACCCGCGACCTTAGCCCACTTTGCCCGCGGCGTGGGGCTCGAGTCCCTTGCCAGCCTCGAGCCGCTTGTCGGCCTTGTGAAAAGTGTCCGGCAGTGTGTAGTCGACGGTCTCCGGATGATGCTCGAAGATCGGGAAATACTTTGCAATCAGCACGAAGAACAGGATGTGTGCCGCGATGATCCCGATGGTGACCACGCTCTCGATGATGGAGGGGTAGTACAGGGTCCCCGGTGCCTCCATCCCGAACATGGAGACGTTGAAGCGGTTCA
>Ga0209123_1000616_pt1 | contig 43193 bp, 43 predicted proteins | sample BarGraIncu00431A_FD_184500 | JGI IMG/M metagenome (GOLD analysis project Ga0209123, IMG submission 184500) | Arctic peat soil microbial communities from Barrow, Alaska, USA - Barrow Graham LP Incubations 004-31A (SPAdes) (version 2) | ecosystem: Environmental > Terrestrial > Soil > Wetlands >...
TTGATGTTTAACGCCCACAACGGATAAGAATTGGGCTTAATTTGATTTTAAATCGTTATAATTTTGCATATTGTTTGCAAAGTAACAAATTTTATATCATATATTTATAACTTATATAACAACTAATATATATCGTATTTTGGTATAAAATAAGAATGCAGACAAGATAAAAATTGAATAAATTAATAGAACAAAAATGCAGTTATATGCAAAATAGAATTCATAATATTCTATATTTAAGAACAACTCAAGACTTACAATAAAAAATGGTAGAAAAAGTATTTTACAAAGTAGAATAAAAAAGAAAATATCTTTAGATTTCGAATTTCCTAATTTTGTTATTTTTTTTGTAATATATTGGGAAATGGTTAATATAAGGTATAAAGGAAAAACTAAAATAACATATACTAATACATTTTTTGCAATATGAGTTAAAGATTCCGTTTCAATCAAAATAAATATAACAATTGTTTCTATAACTAGATAAAAGAATACTTGTCGAACTTTTTCAATATCGGATTTTTCAAAGAACTTTTTAAAAAAGAGTTTTGGTTTTATATAAAAATCAACAGCACTTCTCAAATATGAAATTATTTTATCATATCCAATAAGTTTAAAATAATCAGATATATCCATCTTGTTATTTGATTAGGTATTATGTGAATTTCATTTTCTAAAATTTTCCCCCGCCACTCACGCAGCTGGGGAAAACCTTTAGTTGCAATTATGTTGTTGGTTTTTTAAAAATCCAAAAGCAAAGATATATAACTTAATTTATATAATAAAGTTTTTTGGAAAGTTTTTTGTCAGCAAATTATATTACCTAAAGCATAAGCTTCTCACTATTTATTCCAATAAATCACTTTTGTAATCTCTAAAGTTAAAGTTTGTATGTTCCGAAAGCAAAATCCGATTACTGATTGTTTCAATAATAAACAATAATTTTAAAAAACAAAAAAATGGATTATTACCTTAGCACGAAACTTAATCTGAGCTTTGACGAAGCGGTTCTCAAAGTTACTGAATTGCTGAAAATAGAGGGTTTTGGTGTACTTACCGAAATCAATTTACAAGAAAAATTCAAGGAAAAACTGAATGTTGATTTCAGAAAGTACCTGATTCTGGGGGCATGCAATCCTGCATTTGCTTTTAAGGCTTTGCAAAACGAAGACAAAGTTGGAACTATGCTTCCCTGCAATGTGATTGTTCAGGAACTCGCAGAAAATGAAATTGAAGTGGCGGCTGTCAATCCGATCGCTTCGATGATGGCTATTAATAATCCTGCTTTGGAGGAGATTGCAACTGAGATTCTGGAAAAGCTTAAACGTTTTATTTCAGGATTATAAAATGAAATTACATTCTATTAAATTAATCATTAAAAAAGAAAATTATGAAGACAAAATTTTTTTATTCACTTATTATTGTGGCAGGATTAGCTTTTGCGGGTACATCTTTCAATAACGCTTACGGGCAAACGCCAAAAACTACTGAAACCAAAGCAAAGGCAGTGAAGTACACCTGCCCGATGCATCCCGAAGTGATAACCAACAAACCCGGAAAATGCCCTAAATGTGGTATGACGTTGGTTGTAAAAAAGGAAGTAAAGAAGGATGCAACTAAAAAGGACAAAACAACTAAAGAAAAACCTATGCCAATGTAATAATGTATTTTGATGAAAATAAAAATGACCGTCATTTGCTGGCGGTCATTTTTATTATAAAGTACGAATTAAACTATTCTACCACTACCGATTCCAATGTTGCACTCCATTTTTTTAAATAACCAAAGAACTGTACGGCTGACGTAAACGGATCTTTTTCTTCTTTGCGGGCAGCTGCTGTAAGGTAGAAACGAAGTATTTCACCTTTGTGGTAAGGCATTAGCACCAGGTTATTCAATCCTTCCACTACTGTTTTATTTACGTACTGCTTTGGCACAGATACACCCAATCCCACGGTTTGCATTTCATATTTCACGGTATCAGTCACCGGAAAATCTGTTCCCCACGAACCTACAAGACCCTTATTGTCACTCATTGTTGGTCCCGATTTAATTCCCTGCACACCGGTAGCGAGTGTTTCAATATCTTCCGAAGCGCGAACCTCGCAAATAGCATCGCGGTGGCGGGCATACAGAATATAACGTACCGTCATGTTTATTTTCTTGCCTTCGTATAGCCAGCCTTCCACTTCGCTTTCCACCACGGTGCGGAGTTTTCCGGTTGCCACAATACGTTGCGTGCGTTTGTCGAATTTATCAATATGAGTGGCTTTCATTCCGTTCCAGCCTTTCACGGTTCCCACGCCAACCAAATCGAAAACACGAATCACATCGTCGCCAAATCCCGCTGCTGCTTGTTCATCGGTAGGATACCATTCGGTGGCAGCCAGTTCTAATTGTTGTTTTTTCTTGCCGTAAAGGTCAACAGTGCTTTTGTTGTCGAAATAAATGCGGTAAGCTATCATCGCTGATTCGAAAGCCACACCATGATGATACATTTTGTTATACATATCGTTTTTGGTAGACGAAATTTCTTTGATAAATTCCATTTTGCCGTCTTTCGATTTCGAAATCAAATCGGCATATACTTCCGTAGGGAAATTCTCACGTTGATTTGCCAAAATGGTTTTCAGCATCACCTGCCGGGTTTGTCCGGCTTGCAAATCGAGCAGAAAAACCAGTTCGTCAGCTATTCCGTCTTTATTCAAGTCATCTATTTGGCTACTGATTTGCTTTCCATCAACAAAAACTGCTAAATCGGTTCGATTTTTTTCCAGAATTGTTTTGTACTTATCTAACACAACTACAACCGGTGCATTTTTAAGTTCGGATTTGTTGGGATTAGTTACTTTTAGATTAATATTAACTGCCGGAAGTACTGATGTACAAAACAAGAATAATGGAATTAATAATTTTTTATTCATTCTGTTCAAATTTGAGGAGTTTAAGCTCTAAAATAACGACTGATTTTCAATCACCAAATTTAGTGCTTTTTGCCATAGAAGCTGTGTTTTATTTGACTTAATCTGTGTATTTATTGACAAAACAAAGCAGGAAAACGTTTCTACATTTTCCTGCTTTGATTTATCACCACCCAATACGTTCAATTATTTTAAATGTGCTCTCAGCATCCAGGCCATTTTCTCGTGCGTTTCCATCAATCCGGTTATAAAATCGCTGCTTCCCACATCATGTAAATCATCGGCAAAACGGTTTGTATTTTCACGCAACGCAATGATAACCGCTTCATGGTCGCTTAGTAAGTCTTTTATAAAAATAAGACTATCGTTACCTTCGCTCGATTTTTCGTTCAATTGTGTCAACTTTAAATAATCCTCCATAGTTCCAATTGCATAATGACCAATTGAGCGGATTCGTTCAGCTACCTGATCAATAATTTCTTCCAGTTGACCGTATTGGCTTTCAAAGAATTTATGTACAGATGCAAAATCCGTACCTTCAACATTCCAATGTGCATTTCTGGTTTTAATGTAAAGTACGTGTTCGTCTGCGAGGAGTTTGTTGAGCGCATCAGCTACCTGAACTGAATTTTCGGGTTTAATTCCAATTTGAGTTTTCATCTTTTGCTTTTTTTTATAATAGTTTCTGATTTATCCTATCACTTTCAGTTTAGCATTATTTTTATACTTAATGAAAGTGTAATGAAAAAACAAAGTAATGAAAAGTTGGTTTGGTAGTTATTACAAAATTTCAGGTAAAAGTTACATGATTCACATGTTTTATCTATAAATATTAACGGAATTGGCATTTGTTCAATTATTTGCTATCACCGCTTCAGTTTCTTTTTTCTTCATCAATATCTTAAGCATACTTGGCAAAACAATTAATAGTAACGGCAATGCAAGGATTAATCCACCGATGACTGCTATAGCCAACGGTTGATGCATTTGAGCACCAGTGCCTATTCCCATTGCTAATGGTATTAATGCAACAATGGCACCGGTAGCTGTCATTAATTTTGGTCGAAGACGTGCAGATATGGCAAAAATCAATGCATGCTTCACATTAGATTTTTTTAATTCGTACAAAAATTGTTGAATGGTAAAAATACAATTCTCACCAATTATCCCTACAATCATAATTAATCCGGTGTAACTTCCCACATTCAGAGGAGTATTGGTAATAAATAATGCAAAAACTCCACCTGCAACTCCTAATGCGCTTATAAAAATAACAGTAAGTGATAGTTTAAGGTCTTTAAACATAAACAGTACGACTGTAAACACAAGCAAAGCTGCAATCAGAAGAATTTCCAGTAATTCATCAAAAGATTTTTGTTGTTGGGCATATGAGCCTCCATATTCAATCTGATAAGAAGCAGGAAGACTTATGGTTTCCATTTTCTTTTGAATATCCTTCATTACATTTCCCAAATCACGTTCATTTAAACGAGCAGTAACGACACCCATTGTCTGTAGGTTTTCACGTTCAATTTCAGTTACACCTTTTAAAATATTGAAATCAGCCATTTGGTTCACCGGAATATAATCACCTGTAATGGTACAAACCTTAGCATCTTTCATTTTCTCAATAGGAGTTTTATTATTTTGCGGATAAATCATACGGATGTCCGTCAATTGCTCTTTCTCAGGAATAGTACCAATTACAATTCCGGAAATATAAGTTTCCATTTGTCCCTGCAGATCGGAAGGATTCAAACCAAATTGTTTAAGTTTTTCTTCTTTGGGAAGAATTTTCAGCATGGGTCCCGCCACCACAATGCCATCAAAAACGTCGGCAGTACCTTCAATAGTTTTTAAAGTGTCTGCCACTTGTTTTGAAAGCTCCTGAAGCTTTTGATTATTATCTCCAAAAATTTTTATTTCAATAGGTTGAACACTTGCCATCAAATCACCAAGCATATCGGTAATTACTTGTCCAAAGTCTACCTTTAGAGCTGGAAGAGATTTCTCAACCTTGATACGAATATCATTCGAAACTTCTTCGGTTGTTTTGTCGCGTTTTGTTTTGAGTTCAATCAAATAATCACCACGATTAGGTTCGGTAATAAAAAATCCCATTTGAGTACCTGTTCGACGTGAATAAGTTTTGACTTCGGGAGTTTTTTCCAAAATTTTATCCACTTCGTTTAACATTCTATTTGTTTCTTCGAGCGACGTTCCAGGAGGTGAATCATAATCAAGGACAATGGAACCTTCATCCATTTCAGGCAAAAAACCGGTTTCTAATTTTGGCAATATCATTACCAGACTCAATATTAAAACTGCTACAAATAAAATGCTAATATATGGTCTGGTAATGAAAACTTCTATCCACGGACGATGTTTTACTAAGTGAACTTCTTCATTGTTTTTTAATCCCCGGTCTTTGGAGAAAAGTAAATAAATAACCGGTAATCCCAACCAAGTGATTATAAATGAACAAACCAGCGTCAGAATCATTGTTTCGGTCAGGATTTTAAAATATGCACCCGCTACACCTGACATCAGTTCGAAAGGAATCAAAATAACAATAGTGCTGAGTGACGAACTGACCATGCTTGGGAACAAGAATCCTATGGCTTTTCCAACCAGTTCTTTCGGAGTTTTGTCGGGAAATTCTTCGTGAGTTCGATGAATCTGTTCTACCACAATTATTGCATCATCAATTATTAAACCAATGGAAGCCGCTATAGCACCAATGGTCATTATATTGAAGTCCAAACCAAAGAAAGTCATGCTGAGAAATGTAAGTGCCAGCGTCAATGGAATAGTTACCAGCAATACAGAACCTGCTTTATGAGAACGTAAAAACAATAGCACCACGATAATTGCCAACACTAAACCAATCCAAAGTACATCTATAATACTGCGAATACTGGTTTTCACAAATTCCGCCTGGTTGTAATACGGTTTCAGTTGGACACCTTTTGGTAAAATTTTATTGAGCTCATCCACTTTTTGCTGAACCTGATCAGCCACATCTACCAAATTGCTTTTGGGCTGTTTTACTACTGCAATTAATGGTACATTTTTACCATCAGCTTTGATTCGAATGTATTCATTCTGTTCAGCAATTTCAACAGACGACACATCACTAATTTTCACTTTCCGAATACCATTATCAAAAATAACCAATTCTTTTAGTTCATAAATATTCTTGAGCGTAGCATCGGTTACTGTTAAGTACAAACGGTTGTAATCGATAGTAAATCCAGTTGATTTTATAAAATCCGTTGATTGAAGAATCTTTTGAATATCAAGTGGATTTATTTTTAAAACATTCAGTTTTTGTTCATCTAAAACGATACGATATTCTTTTTCTTTTCCACCAATAACCTGAACTGAAGCAACTCCCGCAACTCGTGACAAATAAGGTTTTATGGTGTATTGAGCTATCATTTTCAGTTCCACTGCATTTTTTGTGTCTGATTGAAGCGAATAACCCATTACCGGCAGAATGGAAGGATTCATTTTCTGCACGGTTATTTGAACATCGGGCGGCAAATCGTTTTTAATCTGCTGAATCTGCGATTCTACTTGTTGCTTGTCGAGGTCAATATCTGAATTCCAATTCATGAAAGCCGAAATTTCGCAACTTCCCAAACTGGTTGTACTTCGAATTAATTGAAGATTATCAACTCCTTTAATTGTATTTTCAAGGGGTTTTGTAACCATCACCATCATTTTCTCCACCGGTTGTTCACCATTCTGAGCAATGATTTTGATTTTTGGAAAAGTCACGTTTGGGAAAAGTGAAGTTTTCATATTCTGATAGGAGTATACTCCACTAATCAGAATAAGCAATAAAATTACAGTTATTGGGCTTTTAAAACGGACAAAGATCTTTTCCATACTATTTTACAATTTTTACAATTGTACTATCATTTAAACCATAACCGCCTTCACTTACAACCAAATCTGCTTTTTTTAAATTTGATGATATAGCTTCTACCAATTCATCATTTTCAATTCCTTTTTTTATAGGTATTTTGATCGCCATTTTATTATTGATTACCTTCATCACCCAAAAATTATTTTGGGTCTCATTGGTCATAACAGCATTGCGGGGAACTAAACAACAATTGGTATGTCGTGATTGTAAAATCTCAACGCCAAGATTCAAATTTTCGGGCAATTGTCTTTTTATAACTGGTTTTATAAGAATTTGTTGAGTTTGATTGGCTTCATCCACTGTGTGAAGAATTTGATAAACAACACCATCAAATTTTGTATTTTCGCCTAATACTAATGTGCATTTAGTGCCAATTTTAATTAATGGATTAAATTCAAAAGGCAAATTAAGCTGGACCATCACTTCATTATTTTCTGAAACAGTACATAGAGGTGTTCCTTCCACCACATAAGCACCGCTTTCGGTTATATTAAGTGTGCTGATAAAGCCATTGGATGGAGAATAAACCTTTATAATACCCATATTATCTGAATTCGAATTTTCGAGTGCTTTGTTTTCCTTAGTTTGAATTTCAAACAACAAATTCCCGCTTTTAACCGCTTCTCCAAATTTTACCGACATCATGCGTACATAGCCAGAAATAGGTGAAACCACCATATTCTTTTTCAAATAAATGGTTTTACCATTAAAAGTTAATATGTTGTCAATTGCACCAATTTTCACTTCGGTAGTTTTTACCGTAACAACTGGCTTTTGTTCTTCTTCGGTTGCTTCTTTTTTTGCACATGAATTCAGCATAAAAGCGGCAATTAAAAGTGGAATTAAAAAATGTTTCATATTGTAGCCCTCCAAATCCCCAACAAGAGGACTTATGATTAGTATTTATTTATATCTTTTAGCTCCGGTAAGTTCCCCTTCGGGGGATTTAGGGCGCTTTAGTAGTTCCAATAATTGAACGAATTTATTAACAACTGTTTTTCCATTTTTTGCAAGAGAAAATCTTGCTTTTTGGATGTTATATCTTTAAGTAGATTTTTAAAATCCATTACAGAAACCAAGCCCTGAGTAAGTTCATTTTCATACAGTTTATAAAGATTATCGTACTGTAACAATTGGTTTTGGAGAATTTTCCCACGTTCGTCAAGTGCTTTTAGCTGGTTTTTAATTTTGGCTTTATTAAGTTCCCTTTGCGTTATGAAATGATTCTTTTCAAATTGTTGAGTTTGAATATTCACATTGGTTTTCTCTTGTTCCAGTTTACGTTGATTACCGTCATACAAATTCCAGCTAAAAGTCAGACCGCCACTCAGTCCGAACCTTTCTAATGAAGGAATTCCGGTAGCGTTATATCCGGCGTTTGCAAAAGCATTTAATTGTGGTTTGTATTTCAATTCACTGATTGATTGATCTGCTAAAATGCTTAAACTATCGAGTTTGTAAGATACCAGAAATCTTGAATTCAAAGAAAATTCATCATTATTAATTTGCAAATCAAGTTCTTTAATGTCTATTATGGTAGAATCTTTTATACCACATAAAAGATTCAAATCATACAAATTACTCTTATAATCGTCCTCATATGATTTGGTGTTAAGTAACTGATTTTGCTTTTCAATTTCCATCAACAACATATCAGATTTTTTGTAAATAGCATTATCAACCAACTTTTTCATGATATTAAGTTGCTCATCAATCAATTTAACTATTCCATCGGCATTCTTAAATTGTTCTTTCGATTTCAAGCAAAGCAAATACTGGTAACCTACTAATTGTTCTATTTCGTGAATGGTCATATTAGTCAGATTCTCATTCTGTTTCCTCGAAATGTCCGACTTACGGGAATACACTTTCATATTCATATTTCCCAAAAGAGGTTGTTTTAATGAAATAAATGCTTGGTATTGACCCCCATTTGTAATTCCCAAATCATAACCGGCATAACTGTTGGCTCCGTTTATGGAAAGGTTTATGGTTGAAGGATTGGTATCGTGCGACAGAATTGGGGCAAAGAGAACGGTCGATTCAAGATTAATTTCGGGATTTTTCAGGATACGCTCTGTTTGTTGTAAATCGAGGTCAATAATTTTGTTATCGTTTTTGTTTTTTTGAATCAACGGACTGGATAATTTGGCTTGCTCAAGACAAAAATTCAAATCCCGTTGCTGCGATAAGAGCGTTGTGGAAATTATAAATATAAATATTAATGACGTTAATATCCTCATAGTCTGTAGTATGTAAAATAATTAATTGCTACATTATTAATAATTCCTGAATTAAACAGACAAAGATACATATTTATACTTCAATTGCTAATTCAAATTGGTAAAAATATTAGTGCAAAATTAAATTACAAAATTGTAGAAAATTTGGAGACAATAAAGTTTAGAAAAGTAGAAGCTGTTACAAATCATATCATGCAACAGCTTCTAATATACAAAATAAATTATAGTTAATCAGAAATAATAACATAAGCTTGCCAATAATCTATGATTATCAACAGAATATGGATTTACTACTCGACCTGTTTTCTGAATCGTACCGTAAGAGACTGTTGAAAAGTCATATTCCAATCCTAATTTTACATTTGTCAGATTATAACTAACCTGAGGTGCCACTCTAATTAAATGATCAATAATTAATTGAGTAGCATCATAATATCCAAAACCATAAGCTGAATATTTTCCACCTTTTCTTACATCAAGATTTTCATTTGTACCTAGGTTTTTTGATATTCCAAAAAGAAGTCCAACCTGAACTTTTGTTCCATAAACCACATTTAACCATGCACTTAGGTTTTTGAAATTTGTATATTTCAACACTGTGGTAGAGTCTGTTCCATATTTACTAACTCCAAATCCACCCAGCATTAAGTTGTCACTTAAATTTTCACCGTAAATTGCTTTTGCTTTCAATTGAAATTTTGAGTTTACGTATTGACTGTATGCTACAGCACTTAATGATGTTACATAATTTACATCTGGCTTAATCGATTTGAAATCAATACCAACACCATTTGTCCAGTTGCTCGTTTTACTTTCCAAACCAACAAAAATATCAGGAATAATGGCATTTTTCATGTAAGTACTTGCTTACCTGAAGGACCTTGAGTGCAATATTGCATTTCATACAATGCAGCGGCAGTAAATGATAGTGTAGAACTGAGGTTTTGTTTTAGTCGTACTTGCGGACTACGATTAAACGGTTGAAAAGGCGCACCTGCATTTGCCGAAAAAGTTGTCGGGACCACATTTCCAAACAATGGATGCCAGGTTTGTCCAATTAATAATTCAGTTTTATCCCAATTCAATTTCATGTAAGCCTGACGAATTCGAAAAACATAATAAGTTGTACCAAAGCCTGCAAAATCAGCTTCTATTTTACCTGAAGTTTTGGCACCTAAAACAGATGTTCCTGTTATATCAAAACCTAATCTAGTATTTACACTCAGCATTTCTGCTTAAGCAACTGCATTTTTATCAGTTCCAGCATTAATTTCAATTGGTTTCGGAAACAATTGAATAATTCCATCTACCATTTCTACGTTTTGACGCGAATTATAAAATAAATCATTACCAACATAACCATAAATTTTTGTTTTAACAGTTTGTTCTTGAGCAAATGTATAAGCAGCAATTATAATCAGAAAAAAAAGGAGTATTTTTTTAAAATTCATGTAAAAACATATTTAACTAGTTCATTATTTAACATTTATTTGTTATTGATTATTTTTAGTTGAATAAGTGTTCTATCAAAATTTTAATCCCCATGCCAATTAAAATAAATCCACCAATCATTTCAACATTCAAATGAAATCGTTTTCCGAAATGTACACCAATATACATACCTACAAAAGTAAAACCAATGCTTATTAATCCAATGATAATAACTGCTTTCCATATCAATCCGGGAAATGGAACGAAAACAATTCCAGTGGCAAATGCATCAATACTGGTTGCTAAAGCTAGTGAGAAAATTGTTGTCCATTTAAATGAATTTATAAGTTTATCATCGTCATCAATTTCTTCAATGTCAATAACTTTTAAACTCTCAATTACCATCTTCCCTCCTATCAATAAAAGTAAACCAAATGCAATCCAATGATCGAATAGTTTCATATATTGAGCAAAGCTTGAACCAGCAATATAACCGATTAATGGCATGACAGCTTGAAATAATCCGAACATTAATGCCATCCGAAATGTCAACCGAAAATGATGCTTCTTTGCATGCATTCCTTTGCTGAAAGAAACTGCAAAACAATCCATTGCAAGCCCAATACCTATTATTATTATGGAAAATATATCCATAGGATTTGATGTATGTTAAAGATTATGGGTTGAATATTTTATGTCAAATGACATGTTTTTGAATTAACAATGCGTCAGTTGGAAAACTCCTTCTGACGCATTAATATTTAAAACAAATATCTATTTAATAGAATAATTATTTAGAGACTACCAGTTTTTTACCTGTGTGTAAACATTTTGACCGTTGAATCCAAGTTTTTCATCAAGTACTTTGAATGGAGCAGAGAAACCAAATGATTCCAATCCCCAGATTTTGCCGTTAGCACCAACTAAACCAAGTAAGTTGACCGGAAGACCTGCCGTAAGACCAAAAATCTTAGCGTTTCTAGGCAATACACTTTCTTGATATTCTGCTGATTGACTATGGAATAAACCTTCAGAAGGAACAGATACCAAACGAATCTTGACACCATCGGCACGAAGCAATTTTGCTCCTTCGTAAAGTGTTGAAACTTCAGAACCTGAAGCTACCAAAATTACATCCGGATTTTCGTCTGTTTCAACAATGTAACCACCTTTTTGAGCTTGTTCAGCTTCTTCTTTGCGACTTGAAACAGCAGGAAGATCTGCAATGTTTTGACGTGAAAGGATTAATGCTGTTGGAGTATGTGTATTTTCCATTGCCATTTTCCATGCAACTGTACATTCTTCAACATCGGCAGGACGAAGAACCAACATTGAGTTATGACCTTTGTGGTTTTTCAGTTTTTCCATCAAACGTATCTGTGCTTCTTGCTCGACCGGTTCGTGGGTAGGTCCGTCTTCACCAACGCGGAATGCATCATGTGTCCAGATAAATTTAACCGGTTGTTCCATCAATGCTGCCATGCGCACAGCTGGTTTCATATAGTCTGAGAATACAAAGAATGTAGCACAAGCGGCTATCACACCACCGTGAAGGCTCATACCAATACTCAAACAAGCCATTGTCAATTCGGATACACCTGCTTGCAGGAATGCGCCTGAAAAATCACCTCTAGTAAATGCTTTAGTATTTTTCAAGAAACCATCAGTTTTATCGGAATTTGAAAGGTCAGCACTGGCAACTATCATGTTTTCAACACATTTAGCTAATTCACCCAAAACTGTAGCCGAAGCAGCACGAGTTGCTTGTCCCGGTTTTTGAACTATAGCATCCCAGTTCATATTTGTTTTTCCAGAGAAAAAGAATTCTAATTTAGCAGCCAATTCGGGGTTTTCTTTTGTCCATTCTGCCTTTGCAGCTTGTTTAGCAGCAGCAATTGAAGCTAATTCATCTGCACGTTTTGCGTACAGAGCTTTTGTTTCTTCGAAAAGAACGAAAGGATTTTCAGGATTTCCACCTAAATTCTTGATACTTTCACCATATGAAGCACCACCTTCGCTCAAAGGCATTCCGTGGGTGGCACATTGATTTTCGAAACTTGAACCATCGGCTTTACGAGCACCTTTACCCATTATTGTTTTTCCAATAATCAATGTCGGTTTTCCAGATTCAGCTTTTGCTTCGTTCAATGAAGCACGAATTTGTTCAACGTCACCACCATTTATTTCAATTACTTTCCAGCCCCATGCTAAATATTTTTGAGCTGTATTTTCGCTGGTCACTGCATTTGTTTCTGTAGATAGTTGTATATCGTTCGAATCATAGAACATTATCAGGTTATCTAATCCCAAATGACCTGCAATACGACCTGCACCTTGTGAAATTTCTTCCTGAACACCTCCGTCTGAGATATAAGTATAAATTGTCTGGCTCATAACTTCACCAAAACGTGCTTTGAGAAATTTTGCTGCAATTGCAGCTCCTACGGCATAAGTGTGGCCTTGTCCAAGAGGACCAGATGTATTTTCAACACCACGCAGAATATCTACTTCAGGGTGTCCCGGAGTTGGACTCCCCCATTGACGGAATTGAGCCAATTCTTCCATTGAATATTTTCCTGCACATGCAAGGACAGAATATAACATTGGTGACATATGTCCTGGATCGAGGAACATTCGATCACGACCTTCCCATTTTGGGTTTTTTGGATCATATTCCAAAAATTCGGAATAAAGTACATTGATAAAATCAGCACCTCCCATGGCACCTCCTGGATGACCAGATTTAGCCTTTTCTACTGCTGAAGCTGCTAAAATTCGAATATTATCGGCAGCACGGTTTAAATTTTCTATTGAATTCATACTTTAAAAAATTGATTGATATATTTGTTATTTTAATTATTTCTTTGTTTTAGAACTTTTGTTTTTCTTCTCTGGAGTTATTTTTGTTTTAGCTATTGGAATTTTAGAATGAATGTTTAATTTGTATCCAATAGTATAATTCAATCCCCAACTAGAACCATTATTTATACCAAATCCAGGTATATACCAAGGACTGATTTGTCCTGTAACATCCTGATTTATAAGGTTTTTAGTGCGGACTGACCAACCCATAAATAAATCCCTAACAACTTCTACACGGATACCCAAAACTATTTCGTACCAGATTTTTATATTTGAAGTATTTGGATAATTAAGAATTTCACTTCCACCCCAATAATTATCGGTTATAACTAAATTATTTAGATCATACTTGAAACTAGACATTCCCAACCTTAATCCTGCTAAAAACAAATTTGTACTTGGTTTTTGGTCTTTCTTTGGCGAAAGCAAATTAAAATCAACACCTAATCGGCTAAACATTCCTTTTGTTTGAAATGAAACGTTATCGATTGAAGTTTTATTAGCACCCGCATACCCCAATTCTAAAATTGGAAAGAATTTCTGTTTTAAATCAACTTGTACTCCAATTTCCGAAGAATAAGTTTCTTTAGAAAGCAGTGCAGAACCTATTAATGATGCAATATCAGCCTGAATGGTTACACCATTTAATAATGGTGTATTATCTATTTCAACAACCTTGCTCGTCTTCTGTGCTTGTAATGGAAACACCATTAAGCAAAAAAACAAACTACTTATATAAGTGAATATTCTCAGCATTAGTTGTATTTACAATGTGATTTGTAATGCGAATTGAATCAATGAAATGATTTGTAGTTAACACTGTGTCTAATTTAAATACCTTAATACATCCACAATCCAGTGAAAGATATTGATCGGATTTTTCGTATAAGACTGAAATTGTATCTTTAGTTTTATAGTTGAAGGTTATTTCAAATTGTGAAATTGAACTAAATTTATTAAGTGGTAATAAAACATTTGATTTAGCAAGTGCATTTCTATATAAAAGTGAATCCATCAAAATATACATTTTCGATGTACTATTATATATTAATCCTCTTATTGAAATTGAATCTATTGTCAATGGTGATGACGTTATTGTATTGCCTATCAAACTTTTGGTAATATGATAAAATCCTATTTTACTTATAACGGTTTTATTTTCTCTGCATTGTTCATCGGTAGCACATGAAGTGATAAACATTAAACAAATAATAAAGAAAAAGAGAATAAAATTTTTCATGAACATTATCTTAAATAAAATCTTTACTTTGCTCAAAAAAATCAAAAGTAAATCCGAATTTCATTTTTAAGTTTTGCAATTGCCAATTCGGTTGGTGTTTGATCACTTGAATTATATACCTGAATAATAATTTCGGCTAATTCTGTGGCTGAATTCATTGGGTTGCATTTTGACGAACAAGTATTTACAAGTTTAACCAAACTCTCTTGTGCACTCCGAATATAATTCCATATTTCATCACTAACATAAATCTGCTGTGAAAGATTATGCGAAAATTCTTTACGAATCGTTTTCAATAAAATGGCATGTAATTCACCATTTGTCATTTCCTGATTAATTAAATCGACAATCAGATTTGAAGGTGAAGTTCTTTCTAAAACCAGAATTAGTCTTTCATATGCACAAAGTCTGATTGGAGTTAGAATTGAATTATTTTGTTTAGTCAATTCAAAATTTCTACGTTTTTCTTCACTTTTCAGCAATTTATCAATCAACAGATAGGCTGTAATCAAAACAAGAATTGCAGGTAAACCTATTTTTAAAATTTCAATTATTTCCATGCCATTTATTTTGAAATACTTATTTTTTAACTGACTTCCCCGTTTTAAGTAGCTTAATAATTACAGGTTGCATGCTTACCAAAACTCCCTTTTGCAGAGAATCTAATTCATTTTCAATTGAATTGTAAAAGTCTTCAAGGATGTTAGTCTTATCAATCATTTCGATAACTACCGGGAGTTTTTCTGTAAGTTCCCAAAATCTTGATGAACTTATTTCGGTACTACTCATTCCATATCCCATTACTCCTCTGTAAACTGTCACCCCGGCAATTCCACTCTTTTTAGCTTTGATAACTAAATATTCGTACAGCAGTTCAAAACCAATTTTATCGGTACTGCTTGCATAAATCTTCAAAATGCAATGCTCACTGGTTTTCATCTTACAACAAATTTGAAATTATATATCCTAAATAAACTGCAAAAAATCCGAACATTATACTTAATCCGGTGTATAAAAGCATTGAGAATATTTGACCATTTTGAATTAACGTTAAATTCTCATTTGTAAATGACGAAAATGTGGTAAAACCGCCGCAAATTCCAACCATTAAAAATAAACGTAAACTTGGTGATAAAATTTCACTTTTTGCAGAAATACCTGCTAAAAACCCAATTATTAAACTACCTATAATATTTACTGTAAGTGTACCTATTGGAATTGACAAGAAATGCAAATGAAGATTTAATTTTGAAACCCAAAACCGGGCAACACTTCCAATAAATCCACCAAGTCCGACTAGTAACAATTGTCTCATTATAAAAGACTATAAAAAATTATATTTCTCGCTCAATATGGTAATTGTTTCTTTCCGTAGAATTTCGTGCAACAATTTCAGCAACAAAACCTGCTAAAAATAGCTGAGTACCCAGAATCATAGCTAAAATTGCTAAGTAAAAATAGGGACTTTCAGTGATTAATGGAGCTCTTAAATGTTCCAGAATTGCAATTAACTTATTAATACCAACTATTAAAACTGAAATAAACCCGAGAATAAACATCAAACTTCCATACAGACCAAAAAAATGCATTGGTTTCTTACCAAACTTTGATAAAAACCACAACGTCATCAAATCCAGATAACCATTTACAAAACGGTTTAGTCCAAATTTTGTTTCTCCAAATTGTCTTTTGCGATGTTCGACCACTTTTTCACCTATTCGTGTAAATCCAGCATTTTTAGCCAAATAAGGAATATAGCGGTGCATTTCACCATAAACTTCAATGTTTTTAACTACTTCATTTCTATAAGCTTTTAAGCCACAATTCATGTCGTGAAGTTTCAATCCGGTTACTTTACGGGCAGTATAATTATATAATTTGGAAGGAATATTTTTACCGAAAGTAGAATCATATCGTTTTTTCTTCCAACCAGAAACCAAATCGAATTCCTGATCAATGATCATTGCATATAATTCTGGAATTTCATCAGGACTATCTTGAAGATCGGCATCCATAGTAATAACCACATCACCTAGAGCAGCTTTGAATCCACAATATAAAGCCGGTGATTTACCATAATTATTTCGGAATTTTAATCCCTTAACATTAGAGTTTTCTTTTTTCAACGTTTCAATAACCTTCCACGAATTATCGGTACTTCCATCATCTACAAAAATCACTTCAAATGTAAATTTATTATCGGACATTACCTTCACAATCCATTCAAATAATTTTGGTAATGATTCTTCTTCATTAAAAAGAGGCACTATAACTGAAATATCCATTTTATTATCTTATGAATAGTGAAATTTTGATTCCAAACTCTTGCGATTAATTTAATACGCCAAAGTTTTACGAATAGATTATTGAAAAATATTTTTCTCTTTTTTTATAAATGCGGCTAATATTAAACCCCAAAACGCTCCTGTAAATAAACTTCCAAACAAATTACCAAAAGCGTAAGGCATTGGTTTAAAGACTGATTCAATGGCATTATTAGTTTTGTCGTCAATGGGAATTTTAAAACTATCGTAAACCTTTAAAACGTAATTTAACGTTTCTTCGAGATAAGATTTATTTAAATATTTGGTATATACTAAAATTACAAGTGTTGAAATAATTGCACCATACAAATAAAGCAAAAAAACGTGTTTGAAAGCCTGACCATACTTAATTTCACCACCAAATTCAGTTTCACGAAATTTAATTGTCATATTATACATTATGACAATGATAGAAATTGAAATAACTAAAGAAATAAATGTAAATAAACTATTTTTCGGAACTGAAAGAAGAAATTTAAGTGACAATAAGAATCCAATAATCAGACCATTGACCATTGCAGATTTAGAAATATTTGATTCCATAGTTTTAATTAATTAAGAGCACAAAAATACAAAAAAAATGACACATTTGAAACTATAAATCAAATAAATACAGTGAACAAATTTGGCATATAAATAGCCATAAATATTAACTAGCCATTTGTATTTTAGCTTTAGAATAAAAATACAAATGACTAGTTAATTAAAAAAATACTTACACACAAAAAATCTTTTTACAATCCTTTCTCTGATAGATATCTTTCAGCTTCAATTGCTGCCTGACATCCGGTTCCTGCCGCAGTTATAGCCTGTCTGTAATGAGGATCGGCAACATCACCCGAAGCAAAAACACCGGGAATGTTTGTACTTGGTGTGCCGTTGATGGTTTTAATATATCCAACTTCGTCGGTTTCTACCCATGGTTTGAAAATATCTGAGTTTGGTTTATGACCAATTGCCAAAAAGAAACCATCAATGTCAATATGAACCTGTTCTTCGTTAGGTTGACCTTTATATTTTACAAGATTTGCTCCCTGAACCACGCCTTCACCAGTCAAGCCCAATGTTTCATGTTCAAAAAGCACTTCAATCTTTGGATTACTTAATAAACGATCTTGCAAGATTTTTGAAGCACGCAACTGATTTTTGCGAACTATCAAATATACTTTTGAGGCCAATCCTGCCAGATATGTTGCTTCTTCACAAGCGGTATCACCACCTCCAACAACTGCAACAACGTGTTTCCGATAGAAAAATCCGTCACATGTAGCACACGCCGAAACTCCAGAACCTGCATATTTTTTTTCGTCCGGTAATCCAAGATATTTGGCAGTTGCGCCTGTGGAAATAATAATTGTATCAGCTTCGATTACTTTTTCACCATCGATGGTTACTCTATAAGGAGTCGAAGATAAATCGGTAGCAGTAGCCATTCCAAAACGAATGTCGGCACCAAATCGTTCAGCTTGTTTTTTTAAATCCTCCATCATTTCCGGTCCGGTAATTCCGGTTGGATAGCCTGGAAAGTTCTCAACTTCGGTAGTGGTGGTGAGTTGACCACCAGGTTCCATTCCTTCGTATAATACCGGTGACAGATTTGCGCGAGAAGCATAAATGGCTGCTGTATAGCCTGCAGGACCTGAGCCTATAATTAGGCAACGTACTTTTTCTTTCATTTTTTTAATTATTTGTAAGTCTAGAAACTAGCGTAAATCATTAATGGTTATTCCTTTATACTTTGATGAATTGAATGCGAAGTAATTATCGGGAATATTTAATCCTTTCTGAAAATTACTCAAAGTTAACACTGATTCATCTCCGCTTTTATTATTTACTTTGATTGAGAACAGATTCCCGTTCGATTTGTTTATCTGGACTTCAATTTTCAAAATGTCTTTATTACTGATTTTAGGAATCATTTCAATACAATAATTTTGGTTTGACTTAACTTTAGACGAGAATTTTATTGTGCATTTTGCTTTAAATCCGGACAAAATAGCCATTGGATTTGTTTCCGATAGTTCTTTTTCGGTTGGTTCAGTAATCGAAACTTCATTGTTCTGAGAAACAAGTGCCCATTGTGTTTTACCATCAAACCAAGCTTTCATCTCTTCCATTTCCAACATAAATTTTGTTCCTTTTAGCGTAAATGTTCCATTTGAAATTTGTGGAACCGGATCTTTCTTCTGCAAAACGATCAGTTTAAAATTAGTTTTAATAGCATTGATTTTAGCCGTTGACAACAATTCGGTTAGAATTTGTTCGGCTTGAGGATTATTTTGAGCACACACCAACTGAATGGAGCAAAACAAAATTGCAAACGAGAAAATTATTTTCTTAATCATGATCTTATTGTTGTACTTATTAAATTCTATTTAAAACCTGTTCCAAATGATTACTGTCTAAAATTAGAACCTGGCGTGCCTTACTGCCTTCAAACGGTCCGATGATACCGACCACTTCAAGTTGATCGACAATGCGTCCGGCACGATTATAACCTATTGAGAATTTTCGCTGAATTAGCGAAGTAGAACCTTGCTGATTGGCAACAATTAAACGTGCAGCTTCTTCAAAAAGCGGATCTCGTTTAGTCATGTCAACCGAACTGGCATCAATTCCATCGCTTTCGGCACCGGTATATTCAGGTAAATAAAATGCAGTCGGATATGCTTGCTGGTGGCTGATATGATGTACGATATTTTCAACTTCAGGTGTGTCAACAAATGCACATTGAACGCGAATCAAGTCGTTTCCCTGAGAGAAAAGCATATCACCGCGACCCACCAACTGATTCGCTCCGGGTGAATCAAGAATGGTGCGTGAATCAATCATTGAAGAAACGCGAAAAGCAACTCTTGCAGGGAAATTGGCTTTAATAACACCGGTAATTATATTCACTGAAGGTCTTTGTGTGGCAATAATCATATGAATACCTACTGCACGTGCCAACTGGGCTATACGCGCAATCGGCATTTCAACTTCTTTTCCAGCAGTCATAATCAAATCACCGAATTCATCAACAATTACAACAATATAGGGCAAAAAACGATGGCCTTTCTCAGGATTAAGGTGACGGATGAAGAATTTCTCATTATATTCTTTAATATTACGAACATGCGCTTTTTTCAACAAATCGTATCGCTCATCCATTTCCTTACAAAGTGAGTTTAATGTTTCTACCACTTTGCTGGTGTCGGTAATAATTGCATCTTCACCATCGGGCAACTTTGCCAAAAAGTGTTTTTCTATATCTCCATAAATATTAAATTCTACTTTTTTGGGATCGACCAAAACCAATTTTAGCTGTGATGGATGTTTTTTGTAAAGCAATGATGTGATAATTGCATTCAAGCCAACTGATTTACCTTGTCCTGTTGCACCTGCCACCAATAAGTGAGGCATTTTGGCTAAGTCAACCATAAAAATTTCATTCGTAATGGTTCGTCCAAAAGCTACCGGAAGCTCAAATTTTGATTCCTGAAATTTTTTCGATGCAATGATTGAATGCATTGAAACTACTTGAGGATCTGAATTTGGAACTTCTATACCAATGGTTCCTTTGCCCGGTATTGGTGCAATAATTCGAATGCCGGTTGCAGCGAGACTAAGCATAATATCGTATTCCAAATTACGAATTTTAGAAATACGTACACCCGCTTTCGGCACAATTTCGTAAAGAGTTATGGTAGGGCCAACGGTTGCTTTTATGGTTTCTATTTCAATACCATAATTTTGCAGGGTGTTTATAATGCGATTTTTATTTGCATTTTGTTCCACCATATCAATTTGAGTTTCATTATCTGTGCCGTACACTTTCAACAAATCAAGCGTCGGTGGATTATAATGCGACAAATCCAAAGTTGGATCATATTTACCTAATTTGGTAACATTGTAATAGGGATCTTCGTTGTCATCCCCTGTCAAGCCGGAATCTTCGGCATCAACTGCTTTATTATCTTCAGTCAGTACGGGTTGTTCAATTTCAAAAGGAACTTCATCAGCCTTAACCACTTCAATAATTAGTTCCTCTTCATTCTGATTTCCTTTTTTAATCCAATCTTCGGGAATAATTTCTGTACCAACTGCAACTGAGTCTTCAGTATCTTGATTATTTAGATTAAATACAGGTACATCGGCTGTTGGTACTTTCGATTTTCGTGTGAAAACTCTTTTAATGAATGGAATGGTGGCTTTTGAAGAAATGACGGCATATGACAGAAATGCTCCAATCAAAATCATCAACGTACCCGGCATTCCAACATACGAAACTAACCAACGACTTGCACCATCGCCATGAGTACCACCCGGAGAAAAGAATAGATAATCTTTATAAATGGGCGATAAAGCAAAACCGAGGGTTACCGACAACCAGATGAGCCAGAAACTGGCGTGAAAAAAAGATTTCCATAGTGAAGCAATTCTGGCTTTCATTAATCGAAGGCCAAATATTAATCCAAAAACTATAATGGCAAACGACGACACTCCAAACCACTTATTGATAAACGTTTCGGATAAAATTGCTCCCGCCACTGAAGCCCAGTTTTGGATGTCAGTGCGTTTCATTTGCATTTCACTCCATGACAAGTCCATCTTGCTTTGGTCGGCATAACCGGTAAAGAAATAGGAGATGAATGATACTAATAAAAATCCAACTCCCAATAAAACAGCTATTCCAACAATGAATCTTGTACGTTCATCAGTAACAAATGCTTTTAGTTTTTTGCCAAATCCATCGGATTTTGATTTGGAACTTGGCTTTTTATCATTGCGTTCGGGCTTTGAGGCCTGACGCGAATCAGAGGTCGGTGTAGTTTTTATAGGTTTTTTGGGTGCCATGTTTTTTTTAATTAATAATTAACTTTATTGATCTTCGATTCATAATTATATACGAAGTGAGAATCAATCTTTAAAGCTATTCAGGGTTTAATTTGCAAAAATAATAAAAAGGAACGCCTTTATTACATCTTTTCTTATAAATTTGCAGAAAAAACTATCTATCATTTATTGCATTTCAATGGAAATAAAAGATCGCTATGAACATATAATCTCTTGGTTTAACACAAATGTACCTGTGGCCGAAACGGAATTGCATTATACCGATCCTTTCGGATTGCTGGTGGCAGTGATTTTATCGGCACAATGTACGGATAAAAGGGTGAATATGATTACGACGCGGTTATTGACCGATTTCCCAACTGCCGAAGTCATGGCAGTCACAACTCCCGAAGTGGTTTTCGAGTATATCCGTTCGATTTCGTACCCGAATAACAAAGCAAAACATTTGGTAGGAATGGCACAAAAGCTGATGGCCGATTTTAATGGCGTGATGCCCGACGATATTGATTTGCTTCAAACTTTGCCTGGTGTTGGGCGCAAAACGGCCAACGTGGTGCTATCGGTTATTTTTGATAAACCCGCAATGGCGGTGGATACACATGTTTTCAGGATTTCGGAAAGGTTGGGATTGACTACCAATTCCAGGAATCCGCTGCAAACCGAACGTGAACTGATGAAATACATACCGTCTGAACTTATTCCAAAAGCGCATCACTGGCTGATTCTGCACGGACGGTATATTTGCATGGCTCGAAAACCAAAATGTGCTGAATGTGGGTTGAGAGAATGGTGCAGGTATTATAATGATAAGTTGAACGGTTAATTGGTTGATTTGTTCTGTAAAAAAAATGTCATCAATATTGTATGTAGATAATAACTTATTATATTTGTACATTAAATCAAATTTTAAACAAAAAGGATTATGATTGACGAAGAATTAGTGCGCTGCCGCCCGTGCGGATATGTTATGAAAGCAAGTGAACTGGGCGATGTTTGTCCGGCATGCGGATTGCCCCGTAATGTGTTTGAACCTTACCGCGAACGTGTTTCACCGAACCGGTTATATCTTCTCAACCTTGATATTCACCCCATTGCCATTCATCTTTCGCAAACATTGGTGGCATTTACTCCGGTTATGATAATTTTTCACTGGTTTTTTCCGGCATTTCAAGAAACGGTGGTTCATTCGATTATTAATTTCTCCATTGTTATGCTTCCGCTTTCGCTGGTTGCCTCTTTTGTATCGGGATTGGTGGATGGAATTACCCGCTTCAAAACGCTGAGAACACCGATGTTGAACTCAAAAATTATTTTCAGTTCATTAGCTGTAGTTATTTCAGTAGTTCAACTCCTGTTTTTTAAGCCAAGTGAATATAACTGGCTCACATTACTGTTGAGTTTAGGAGCATTTACTTGTGCAGTTAAACTGGGTTTGATCGGAAAACGATTGATCGATGTTATCTTGCCCGGAAAGTATGTACCCCGCAAAAAGAAAAAACCATCGGCACCAACTGTAACTCCCAAACCTAAAAATGTGATTAACCAGCAGCCTACTGAAAACTAAAAATAATAATTTACGCGTTTTCAAATTTGTGTATTTTAAGTATCAATTATTTGGACGATTAATGAAATAATATAATTAAATATGAAATTGACTTTATCTGAACTTATTTCTCAAGGCAAAACACTTGTATCCGACGGTGCATGGGGAACTTTTTTACAGGCAAAGGGATTAAAGCCCGGCGAATGTCCTGAACTATGGAACATTGATCATCCCGAAGCTGTGCTGGGCATTGCTCAGGGTTATATTGACGCAGGTGCAGATACCATTGAAACCAACAGTTTCGGTGGAAATTGTTTCAAACTTGAAGGTTTTGGGTTGGAAAGCCGTGTATATGAAATTAACCGCAAAGCAGCAGAGATTTCGAGACAGGCAGCCGGAGCTGACAAGTATGTACTTGGTTCAATCGGACCAACTGGAAAGATATTGATGATGGGTGATGTTACGGAAGAAGAACTTTATGATGCATTCAAAGAACAAGCCATAGCGCTTTATGATGGAGGAGCCGACGCATTGGTTATTGAAACCATGACTGCCATTGACGAAGCTTCGATAGCTGTACGTGCCGCCCGTGAAAACACACCTTGCGAAGTTATTTGCACCATGACATTTGATCATTTGGTAACTGGTGAATACCGAACTATGATGGGCGTTTCGCCGGCTGAAATGGTAGATGAACTAAAGGCTGCCGGAGCACATATCGTGGGTGCCAATTGCAGTAACGGCATAGAAGGAATGATAAAGATTACCGAAGAAATTCGTTCGGTAGATAAAACAATTCCTATACTTATTCACGCCAATGCTGGATTGCCTGTTTTACAAGGTATGTGTACCGTTTTCCCTGAATCGCCTGACATGATGGCTGCCTTTGCCTCTCAACTTGCTAAAGCCGGGGCCAATATCATTGGCGGTTGCTGCGGCACAACCCCCGAACATATTCATCGATTGGTGGAAGTACTGAAGTAAAATTAACCGGAAAGATTTTTTATTACTGAGGGGATGGCATTATGTCATCCCCTGATTTTATATTCGGGTCTCGCGATTTATAATCGCGAATATTAAAGACCGCGGTTTAAAACCGCGAGACCCAGAAACAATCTTGTCATTTCCTGCTTTTTCCTTACATTTGTCACTCTAAAATACAAATGCCATGCAACCCTTAGCCGAACGCCTCCGCCCGCAAACACTCGATAATTATATTGGCCAGAAACATTTGGTTGGCGAAAAAGCCATCCTACGCCAGATGATAGAGTCGGGACATGTGGCATCGTTTATACTTTGGGGACCTCCGGGTGTGGGCAAAACTACACTGGCAAAGATTATTGCAAACAAATTGGATCGTCCGTTTTATACGCTCAGTGCGGTTTCGTCTGGTGTTAAAGATGTGCGTGAAGTGATTGAAAAAGCCAAATCGAACCGCTTCTTTTCGCAAGCCAACCCTATATTGTTTATCGACGAAATACACCGTTTCAGTAAATCGCAGCAGGATTCGCTGTTGGGTGCAGTGGAGAATGGAACGGTAACATTAATAGGTGCTACTACTGAAAATCCGTCGTTCGAAGTCATCACTCCCCTACTCTCCCGCTGTCAGGTGTATGTGCTCAAACCATTGGATAATGTTGATTTGATGGAGCTGGCCGAACGAGCTATCAAAACTGATATTGAATTAAAAAACCGCGAAATAGTTTTTGATGAAACCGAATCGTTGTTGCGTTTCTCTGGCGGGGATGCACGGAAACTGTTGAATATTCTCGAACTTGTGGTGGCATCCGAGCCCGAAGGTGTAGTTCATTTCACCAACGAAGTGGTTACGGATCGATTGCAACAAAACCCGATGGCATACGACAAAGATGGTGAAATGCATTACGATATTATTTCCGCGTTTATCAAATCTATCCGTGGGAGCGATCCCGATGCGGCCGTTTATTGGTTGGCTCGTATGGTGGCGGGTGGCGAAGATCCTAAATTTATTGCCCGACGATTGGTGATTTCCGCTGCCGAAGATATTGGACTGGCAAATCCCAATGCATTGTTGCTCGCCAATGCTTGTTTCGACGCGTTACAGAAAATCGGTTGGCCCGAAGGTAGGATTATTTTGTCCGAAGCTACTGTTTATCTGGCTTCATCACCCAAAAGTAACTCGGCTTATTTGGCTATTGACGATGCATTGGCATTGGTTGAACGAACCGGAAACTTGCCCGTACCATTACATTTACGCAATTCGCCAACAAAATTGATGAAAAATTTAAACTACGGAAAGAATTACAAATACTCGCACGATTTTCCAAATCATTTCGTCGATCAACAATTTATGCCCGATGAACTAACAAAAGAAAGAATCTGGAAAGTTCAGAATAATCCCGCTGAAAGTAAATTAGGAGAATGGTTACGCATGTTGTGGAAAGGACGATACTAAATTTAGTTGATAGTTAACAATTGAAAGCTATCAATAAATTCGTGAAATTCGCCTTAATTAGTGAAATTAGTATCTAACCAATAGGTTCATATTCAAATCCCTGTTCTTTCATTTCTTCCTTGTCGTAGATATTACGTCCATCAAGGATTAAAGTACCATTCATTGACTTTTTCACCACACCCCAACTTGGCATACGGAATTCTTTCCATTCGGTAACGAGCAAAAGGGCATCAGCATCGAGTACCGCATCATATATATCATGCGCAAAATGCATGTTTCCATTAATGAGCAATGATCTCATTTTGGAATGAATAATTTTTTCAGCTTCAGGCATTGCCACTGGATCGAATGTACGTATGTTACAACCCGCTTCCAATAGTTTTTCAATTAACACCAAAGACGGTGCATCACGCATATCATCGGTATTCGGTTTAAAAGATAATCCCCAAACGGTAATGGTTTTGCCGGCAAGATTTCCGTTGAAGTGCTTTTGAAGTTTGTGAAACAACACCTGTTTTTGATAAGCATTCACTTCTTCCACGGCTTTTAAAACGCGTAATTCATATCCGTTTTGATCGGCAGTATGAATCAGTGCTTTTACATCTTTTGGAAAACAGGAACCACCATAACCGCAACCGGCATAAAGAAATTTACCTCCAATACGTTGATCGGTTCCAATTCCTTTACGAACCATATTTACATCAGCACCTACAAGTTCGCACAAGTTGGCCATATCGTTCATAAAGCTGATACGGGTTGCCAACATGGCGTTGGCGGCATATTTGGTCATTTCAGCCGAAAGTATATCCATGAAAATAACACGGAAATTGTTCAACAAGAACGGACGGTATAATTTCGTAATTAATTCTTTGGCCTTTTCGCTTTCTACGCCAACTACCACACGATCAGGACTCATAAAGTCTTTGATAGCATCACCTTCTTTTAGAAATTCAGGATTAGAAGCTACGTCAAATTCGATGGAAACACCGCGTTTGTCTAATTCTGTTTGAATAGTTTGGCGAACTAAAGTTGCAGTACCAACCGGAACAGTACTTTTGGTAACTAGCAATACATATTGCTGCATATTTAGTCCAATGGTTCGTGCAACTTCAAGCACATACTTTAAATCAGCGCTTCCATCAACATCCGGTGGTGTGCCAACAGCACTGAATATCACCTGAACATCATTCAGAACTTCGGTCAATTTGGTAGTAAAATGCAAGCGTTCAGCTTTAATATTCCGTTGAACCATGTCTTCCAATCCCGGCTCGTAAATTGGAATAATTCCATTCTTAAGATTTTCTATTTTCTGATTATCAATATCAATACAAGTCACATCAACGCCCATTTCGGCAAAACATGTTCCAGAAACCAAACCCACATAACCGGTTCCGACAATTGCTATCTTCATTTATCAACTATTTTTTTCATTCATATAAAGCGAAACTACTCTGCGAATGCCTTCTTCAAGAGTTATCGAAGGTTTCCAACCCAAACTGTTAAGTTTGGAAACATCCAACAATTTGCGTGGAGTTCCATCCGGTTTGCTGCTGTCCCAACTAATTTTGCCATTATAATCAACCGTTCTACGCACAATTTCCGACAATTCTCTAATGGTTTGATCAACACCCCAACCAGCATTTACCTGCGAAGGCATTGTGTCCGGAGCATCATAATTCAGCAACAGGAATACACTTGAATCAGCCATATCATCGACATGCAAAAACTCACGCATTGGCGAACCTGTTCCCCACAACGTTATTGTAACTTCGCCATCTTGAGTTGAAATACCGTATTTATTGAGTACTTTCATTACATCATCATCGCTAAACGAACCATTGACACCTTCAATCGGACGTTTATTCAAGTCGCTTCGTAAATTGTTCCAGTTTTTTTCCATTAAACATTTACCAAGATACATTTTACGTATCAAAGCAGGTAATACATGCGATTTTTCCAAATCGTAATTATCGTTTTGTCCGTAAAGGTTGGTTGGCATAATAGAAATAAAATTGCTACCGTACTGAGCATGGTATGCCTCGCACATTTTTATTCCGGCAATTTTAGCAATGGCATACGGTTCATTTGTATCTTCGAGAATTCCGGTTAGCAATGAATCCTCGCGGATTGGCTGTTCTGCCATTCGTGGATAAATGCACGAAGAACCTAAAAACAACAATTTTTTTACACCATGAAGATAACTTTGATGAATCACATGATTTTGAATCATTAGGTTTTCGTAAATAAACTGAGCCCGGTAAGTCATATTTGCAACAATACCACCCACTTTAGCTGCGGCAAGAACCACATATTCAGGTTTTTCACTTGCAAAAAAGCTTGCTACGACCTGTTCGTTCAGCAAATCAAGTTCTTCGAGCGAGCGTGTCACAAAATTGGTAAATCCTTTTGCTTCAAGGTTTCGCTTTATTGCAGAGCCAACCATTCCTAGATGTCCAGCAATATATATTTTAGATTTTTTATCAATCATCTCATTCAAAATAATTCAACACTTCAAATCCACCTTTTTTCAAATAAGTTTCCTTTTTCATGAGCTTTACATCCGATAGCATCATATCTTCGACCAACGCTTTTAAATCATATTCAGGAACCCAATTTAACACTGTACGTGATTTAGTGGCATCTCCAATAAGTAAATCAACTTCTGTAGGACGGAAATAATTTGAATCTACTTCTACAATCGGACCTTCTATTTTTTTAATTGAATCTAAAAATTCCGCACCAATTATTGATGTAAATTTTGCTTCATCTATTTTTCCGATATATCCCTTCTCATTAATACCTTCACCTTTAAAATCTATTTCAATACCAATTTCAGCAAATGCCATACGTACAAATTCACGAACTTCGGTTGTAATTCCCGTAGCTATAACATAATCGCTTGGTTCATCTTGTTGTAAAATTAAGTACATTGCCCGAACATAATCTTTTGCATGTCCCCAGTCACGTTTGGACGATAAATTACCTAAGAATAAGTTACTTTGCATTCCCATAGCAATGCGGGCAGCAGCACGCGTTATTTTGCGTGTTACAAATGTTTCGCCCCGCAGCGGAGACTCATGATTGAACAAAATTCCGTTACTTGCGTGCAGTCCATAAGCTTCGCGATAATTTACGGTTATCCAATAGGCGTACATTTTAGCAACCGCGTAAGGTGAACGAGGATAAAAAGGAGTTGATTCTTTTTGAGGAATTTCTTGAACAAGTCCGTACAATTCGGAAGTTGATGCCTGATAAATGCGAGTTTTCTTTGTCAAATTTAGCAAACGAACTGCTTCTAATAAACGTAAAGTCCCAATACCATCGGCATTGGCAGTATATTCGGGGGTATCAAAACTAACTTTAACATGGCTCATTGCTGCTAAGTTATAAATTTCATCGGGTTGAGTTTCCTGAATAATTCTTGTCAAGTTCATCGAATCCGTCATATCACCATAATGTAATATAAGATTTCTATTATCAACGTGCGGATCTTGGTATAAATGATCAATTCTATCGGTATTAAAAAGTGATGACCGGCGTTTTAAACCATGAACAATATATCCTTTTTTTAATAAAAGTTCAGCTAAATATGCACCATCCTGACCAGTAATTCCGGTTATAAGAGCTATTTTTTTCATCCAATTAAGCGTTAAATGTATTTTAAATGATTAATTATAGACTAGATTTCAGAATCATCTTCGTAATAATGAAGGTAATTATCCGCCTTTCCTTTTTTACTTCTGCTGCCATATCCATATTTTCCATATCCATATTTTCCATACCTATAATAACCTCTTCCGTCATCCATAACATCATTTAAAACAGTATAAATGTTCATTAGTTTATCTTGTTTTAGTTGAACGCACAAATTTTTAAAGAATGTCTTATTAGTTTTGTTATTTCTTACAACAAACAGAGTAACATCCATATGATGTGCTAAAGAGTATGCATCGGTAACCATTCCAATTGGACTTGAATCAATTATTATAAAATCATATCGTTTACGAAGTTCATCAAACATCTGATTTAATTTTTCAGTCCTAATCAATTCACCCGGATTTGGAGGAATTGAACCTGCTGGCAGAATATCAAAATCGACTTTAGGTAATTTAAAAATCACTTCATCAAGCGTACATTGTCCAACTAAATAATTTGTAACTCCATTTGGTTGAACCATATTAAATCTTGTATTAATACTTGGTTTCCGTATATCCATATCAACTAATAATGTTTTTTTACTGGCCATCGAATATACTGAGGCAAGATTTATCGAAAAATATGTTTTGCCGTCACCCGATTCAGTTGAAGTAACTAACACTGATATATTTGTTTTCCGTTTTACTATAAACTCTATTCTGGTACGAATTACCCGAAACATTTCAGTAAATGCTGAACGTGGATTTTTCGAAACCAAGAGTGTTTCAGTACTATTGGTATGTTTAACGGTTCCAATTAGAGGAAAACTTGAATTCCTTTCAATTTCCTTACTGGAACGTATGGTGCCGTTTAAAAGTTCTTTAATAATTACAAAAGCTGATGGAATTAAAAGTCCAAACAGTAAAAACATTAATGTTGTTTTTTTCTTTTTATCAGAATTAGTTTGTGAAATTATTCTGGCCTTATCAAGAATATTATTATCAGGAGAGTTTGATGCTTTCAGAATTTCTGATTCTGCTCTTTTTTGAAGAAAAAAAGTATAATAATTATCAGCCATTTTATAATTTCGATCAATGGCAACCTGTTCAATCTCTTTCTCAGGAAGTAGTTCAATTTCTTTATTAACTAACGCCAATCGTTTATTGAAGTCATTCTTCTCTATATCCAATGCAACATGCATGTTTTTTACAACTTCGAGCACGCTTAATTTTGCAACTTCTATTTGTTGTGTATATCGTGCATAATATGGATTTTTATCAGTTGTTTCAGAACGTTTATCGTATAAATCGTTGATTTGCTGAACCGATGACACAAGTAAAGGATCAGTCAAACCAAAACTTGAAGGAGCCATAACTGCTCCATCCTTCATGTTTGTCTTAAGATACTTAGTTAAATAGTCGAGGTATTCTTCGCGAAGTTTTAATTCGGACTGTTGAGTATCATATTTTGAGGCTTTTGCAAGTAATTCACTCGTGTGACTTGACACATCAACAAACTTATTTGACTGCCTGAAATTGGTCATTTCGCTTTCGGCTGCAGTTAATGATTTTGATACGATTCCCAATCGCTCGTTAATAAATTTAATTGTTTTATTTGCAGCATCGTTTTTTCTTTCTAAATTGTCAGTTAAGAATGTTTCGCATAATTTATTTATAAAGTCAATGTCTCTATCTGGAGTATCGCTGACTAAAGATATTTGCAAAACAGAAGATCCTTCTCCAACAAAGCCGAAAGTTAACCGTGAAGAGAAATCGCTGACCAAAGATTCATGCGTACATAATCTAAAATACATATCTATATTTTCAATATTTTTATCAAACGTATTCACATTAACAAAAAACATGTTGTGTTGAATTGGAACTCCCAAAACACCATCAATTTTAAATTTATTTAATTGTTTGTTATCTTCAACTGTTATTGTGAAAGTTTTGTTTGGGCGAATTTTTATATTAAAAAGCAAATTATAGGCTTCGGGCGAAACGTAATCAGCCTGAATAATAATTGGGGAAGTTTTATATAAGTTACGTGTTTTGAAATTTCCTTTTGAAATATATTCTACTTTTAGAAAAGGTATACTATCTACAACTTTACTAACTAAATCGTATGAATTAAGCATAATAAGTTGATTCTGAACATTTTTATATCCGGACTCAACCCCAAATCCCTGCATAAGAGCTTGTGTTCCCGGAGCACCAGCAACTGATCTGTTTTCTTCAATCATTACAGTACCTGATGTTTGATAGGTAGGTAATACCGAACGATTTTCCAAATAGGCAATTCCTAATGATAAAATAATTCCAATTATAAATAAATACCAGTAATGAAAAAAATGCGAAATCCACTCCATTATTTCAAAGTTGGATTCTTCTTCACTTGAAAATGGTTTTTCAAAATTGGTTGGTTCCATATTTATAAATATTAAAATATCTGAGTATAAACTATAGTCTTGTGTAATTCAGTACTAGAAAAAAAAGCGAAATAGAACTAGTGACTACCCCTAAAAGAGCTGAGTAACTATTTACTTTATAGAAACTTGATGTTGAACGTTGTATATATATTATATCGTTTGGATAAATATAATAATATTTTGAATCGATAATGCTTTTAGGACGAATATCAAATTCTAAAATATTGGTTCCTTTTTCAGAATCACGTATGATTCGGATGTGTTTTCTATCACTCGTTTCGTTAAAATCGCCCGACATTGATAATGCCTGAAAAATCGTAAGCTTTTCCTTATATATTGGATAAATTCCAGAACCAGCATCACCAAAAATAGTAAAAGTTTTATTTGAGAGACTTAATTTAACTGATACATCCTGATTTGGTGAAGTGTCTGGTATTAATTCCTTAAATTTGTTTTCAATCTTTTTTGCGGCTTCGGTGAACGTGAGTCCTGCAACTGGAATGTGTGAAATAAATGGCAAATCAATAGTTCCATCAGTATAAACCCTGTAAGACATCATGTTTTGACCAGAAGTTGAGGTGTTTTGAGGTGAAATAATTTTAGAAATAGTTTCGTCGGAGGTAATAAGTCGATAAATTAATTCATCATTAACTTGAATTTTATAATCTGTGAAGTCAGACTTATTGTAAACAGGCAAAGAATGATTATTATCTTGTAAATATCTTAAGTTCTTATAGTTATAGCAAGATGATATTGATATCATTACAACAATCAGAACGAATATTTTAATTATATTTTTCATATATGAAGAATAAAACTTGTTGTAATTAATCGTTAATTGCTTTTTGGTGTAAACAAATAATATAAACCTACTCCAAATGAAATTGTAGTAACAACGGTTGAAATTGTTGACCACAATGAAGTTGCACCAAAAAATTGCTGATTCATTGGCTGAAGGAAAATAACATCGTCAGGTTCAAGGTAATAAAACTCGGAATTAATAATATCTACACTTCTTATATCAAAAGTTTTTATAACATTCCCTTTATCAGTAATCCTTAAGATTTTTATTTTACTTCTGTCAGTATATTGCCCAAGATCACCAGCCATAGCTAAAGCTTGAAAAACATTCACCTTTTCGTGTGTAAATGTAAATTTGCCGGATTTACCAGAGCCAATAACACTAAATGTTCTGCTAATCATACGAACATCCACAGAGTTAATTTTCAAAACTGGAATAATCGCTTTTTCAATTAATACCTTTGATTGTCTGATCGTTTTACCTTTTAGATATATTTCACCAACTATTGGGAAATCAATACAACCGTTTGTTTTGATTAAATTGGTAAATAAATCCGAATTTTCTCCAGAACCTCCTCCATTTCCCATCATGGTTTGGGTGCCGGAATTACCACTTCCATTAAATAAAGCATTTGTTTTTTCGTCCAATGAATAAACTTGGATATAAAGTCTGTCACCTTCTTTTAATCGGTAATCCTGGTAAGAAAATGTATCTTTATAAGCAGGAATGAAATTTATAGGTGCTTGCAAATAATTCGTGTGGCGCGTTGTAAGACATGATGTTAACAGCATCATCATTATAAGAATATGCAATACCCTGTAAATTAAAATTCGCATTGGTAGAAATAATTGGTAAATATGAAGCAAAGATAAACAAAATATGTAAATTACCTACAAAAAATTATCAAAACAGTTTTTTAAATCAATGGATATTAAATTCTTGTTTATTTTTTACTCAACTACTTTTTAATCAGAAAAATAATAAATGATAATTCAATCTATAATTGCTGGAATATTTTATTTGCTAAAAAGTAACTTGTCATTCTGATAAATTGAATTAAATTTGCGCATAAATTAAACTTTAGCAAAAAACATTATTTGTATTTCAGCTGTTTCAATTTTTTCAACTAATTTGAATATCCATGAATTCATTTCTTAAAGTCAGTTTGTGTTCGTTATTTATATTGTTATTTTCTTCATGTAACTCAGGTCAGACTCAAGAAAAACTTGCAGATAAACGACTCAAACACATTCAATTATTGATTGACAACAATTCATACAACGAAGCAAAAATAGAAATTGACAGCATTCATTCACTTTTCCCGTTGTTGGTTGCAAAACGTAGAATTGCAGCTGCTTTGGCAGATACAATAAGCCGTCGGGAGAGTTCACGGTCGTTGGAATATTGTGACAGTATTCTACCATCAAAAATTCATCAAATGGATTCTATTCAAAAGAATTTCCGGTTTGAAAAAAATTCAAAATACCAGGAAATTGGGAACTTCGTTTATAAAACTCAACAAACTGAAGGTAATGCAACCAGAACTTATTTAAAAACTTATGTAGATGAAAATGCTGATGTTTATTTAATTAGTAATTATTGTGGACAGAAAATTGAACACTGCTCCATCGAAGTTTCGGCTAATGATTTGTTTGTATATACCGATACTATAAAATCAACTGATCCAAATTATCATGCTTTCGATGATGGCGGATCACATTTTGAAGAAGTTACTTTTAAAAATGAGGCGGAAAAAGGAGTGATAGAATTTATAGCTCTATCTAATGCCAAATTATTAAAAGTTACGCTTCATGGAAAGAAAAACTACATTTATTTTCTTTCCGAAGGTGATAGAAAAGCTATCACAGAAACGTATCATTTGTGGAAAGTCAAAAAAGATGTAGTTCAACTTCAAAAAGAAATTAAAAAAGCAACTTTTAGAATTGGAAAAATAAACTATTATAAAAATAAATCAGAAAAATGAAAAAAACAATTCAATTGCTAATGCTTTGTTTCATAGCTAGTTCTATGGCAATTGCTCAAAATTCATCTAAAGCAGAAATTCAGGAATTAAACCTGAAAACTTTCAAACAAAAAGTTTGGAATTTTGATAAAAATAGGACTTTTGTACGAGAAGGGAAAATTCCGATAATTCTTGATTTTTATGCTACATGGTGTCCGCCTTGCAAGTTGATAAAGCCTCATCTTCAAACACTTCAGGAAAAATACAAAGGGAAAATTGTAATTTATGAAATTGACGTAGAAAAAGAACCTGAGTTAGCACAACGTTTTAATGTTAATGCAATGCCGACATTGGTTTTTGTCGGAAGTACGAACAGTTATAAAACTGAATTGGGTTATATGGAATATTCTGCATTGGAAAAGATAATGAAAAATCATTTTTTAATCAATTAGAATCTATCTTTCAGCCTTTTCAAGAAACTGCTCCATCAATCGTGAAACCGCAAAATGATCAATTTCGTTAAGTGGAACTTCAATAAACTGATTAAGTTTATGATTAGTTTTTGAAATAGATACAGTAATAAATTGAGCAATTATAACCCGGTGACTCAAAATATGTTTTACCGGGTTTGTTGTTTTCAGAATGGTTACATTTTCGATTCCGGCAAATAATTTCTGGAAATAGTCATTTTTAACTAAATCGCCAATTTCCAATAATTTTTCTGATTCCAAAAGTGGAAATTCATATAAATTCTGCCACAAATCTTTTTCTGTTCGTTTTTGTAAATATGTTTTGTTACCAAATTTAATAAACAGATAATTAAAGTATCGGTTCGTGGTTTTGGTTTTATTTATTTTTACCGGTAAATTGGAAATTTCATTCATTTCAAATGCCTGACAAACAGATTTTAAGGGACAAACTTCACAATCTGGCGTTAATGGAACACATTGCAAAGCACCAAACTCCATTATTGCCTGATTATGGTTTGCCGGATCTGATTTTGAAAGTAATTTTTGCGCAAGTCCGGCAAATTCTTTTTTTCCTAAACTTCCATCAATCGGAGTTTTGATTCCGAAAATACGTGATAAAACCCGGTACACATTTCCATCCACAACTGCATAAGGTTGATTATAAGCTATTGAGCAAATGGCTGCTGCTGTATAATCGCCTACTCCTGAAAGTTTAAGAACTTCGTTGTGATTTTTAGGAAAAATGCCGACTAAATCACTCTGTATTAGACGTGCTGCTTTATGCAAATTTCTGGCTCTGGAGTAATAACCCAAACCCTGCCAGTATTTTAGCACTTCATCTTCGTTTGCTCTTGCCAATTCATCGACTGTTGGGAATCGCTCCACAAATCGACTATAATATTCCATTCCTTGATTCACTCGTGTTTGTTGTAAAATTATTTCTGAAATCCAGATTTTATATGGTTCAGAAGTACCACGCCATGGTAAATCACGTTTATTAGTTTGATACCAGTTTATTAAAATACTGGATATAAATATGTATGAATCCTGATTTTCCATTTAAATTTAATTTTTGTATAAAAATACCAATTATTAATTGCTCAATAATGGAATTATTCGCATCTTTGCATACAAAGGTAAGATGTTAAACTCAACCGTCAAAATTCAACTCATTAAAACAAAATAAATTTATGAAAAAAATTGCTTTATTTTTATTAGTAACACTTTTCACAATCTCCTGCAAAAATTCTACTTTTACAATTACCGGTACGATTGATCAAAAAGAACTGAATGGAAAAACCATCTTTATTAAAGAACGTATAAATCGTGAATGGAAAACAATTGACAGTACAATTATTGAAAATCAGAAATTTGCATTCAAAGTCAATGTTGATACATCAAAAATCGCTTATTTAGTTTATGAAATTCCTTCAAAGAAAAATGTTCGTCAAGCATTTGTACTAGAAAGTGGAAATATCACTGTTAATATCGATACAACTAACTTTATGACTTTCAAAGGAACATCTCAAAATGATTTGCTTCAAACTTATCAAAATGACAAAAATGCATTCAATTTTAAAGCTGAAACTTATTATAAAACGTATAAAGACAGTGTGAAGACTCCTGAACAAAAAGCTGCATTTGACAAGTCAATGGATGAGTTTAATCAAGAAGAAGTGACTATCGACAAAAAATTTGCAACCGACAATGTAAATACATTGGTTGGAACACACGTTTTTATGAATTCCTTTTACGGATATAGTTTGGCAGAAAAAGAAGCAATTGTTGCTTTGATGAATGCTGAAACAAAAAAAGTGAAACGCATCGATGAAATTATTGCCGATATGGAAGTTGAAAAGAAAGTGGCTGTTGGACAAATGTATACCGATATTAAACTCCCAACAATTGCTGGTGATTCTCTGGCTTTGTCAAGTTTAGTGGGAAAAACCGATTTTGTTTTGATTGATTTCTGGGCATCGTGGTGCGGACCGTGCATGCAGGTTTTACCAGATTTTCAAGCATTCTATGCAAAAAACAAAGGAACTAAACTTCAGATTTTTGGAGTTTCGCTTGACGACAGTAAAGAAGCCTGGACAAGTACAGTTACAGCTCATAAAATTGAATGGAAACTGGTTTCTGACCTAAAAGGCTGGAAATGCGCAGGGTCAAGGGCTTACGCAGTAAATTCAATTCCTGCTACAGTATTAATTGATAAGACTGGAAAAATTGTCGGTAAAAATCTGAGTATATCAGAAATGGAGAAATTTTTGAACAATAAAGAAGATAAAAAATAAAAAATCCCACTTTTTTGAGAAAAAAAAGGGCGCAATTGTTTTTTAATCAGAATAAAAGCAATATATTTGCAGTCCGTTTGAATAAAAAAAAGGAAACAATCATTTATTAACTAACATATAAAAATTTACTAAAATGACTAAGGCAGACATCGTAAACGAAATTGCTAAAAATACAGGAATCGACAAAGTCACTGTATTAACAACTGTTGAGGCTTTTATGGAAACTGTAAAAGATTCTCTTTCAAAAAATGACAACGTGTATTTAAGAGGTTTTGGTAGCTTTGTTATCAAACAACGTGCAGAAAAAACTGCTCGTAACATTTCTAAAAATACTACTATCATTATTCCAGCTCACAGCATTCCTTCATTCAAACCGGCTAAAACTTTCGTGAGCTCTGTTAAATAATTTCACACCAATAAATAAATTAAGATGCCAAGCGGTAAAAAAAGAAAAAGACATAAAATGTCGACGCATAAGCGTAAAAAAAGACTTAGAAAAAATAGACATAAAAAGAAATAAGTCTAACGGTCTTTATCTTTAAAGTCCAAAAAACAAACTTATAAGCAAACATCTTGTCTGTAAGTTTGTTTTTTTGTTTACATTAAACAAACCCAATCAAAAATAATAAAAAGTGAATAGCGAACTAGTAGTAGATGTAAAACCATCCGAAATTTCTATTGCGCTGCTCGAAGACAAACGCCTTGTAGAAGTAAACCAGGAAGGACGTGAAGAACAGTTCGCCGTGGGAAATATCTATCTTGGAAGGGTAAAAAAAATAATGCCCGGTTTAAATGCAGCTTTTGTGGACGTTGGTTACGAAAAAGACGCTTTTCTACATTATCTTGATTTAGGTTCCAATTTCAATACCCTTACTCAATTTACAACGCAGATGCTGAGCGACCGTAAAAAGGCACCTGCAATTTCAAAAACAAAACTTCAGCCTGAAATTGAGAAAAACGGTTCAATTAATGACATTTTAAAAACGGGACAGGACATTTTGGTACAAGTTACCAAAGAACCTATCTCAACAAAAGGTCCAAGATTGACAGCAGAAATTTCAATTGCAGGAAGATTTTTAGTTCTTATTCCTTTTGCTGACAAAGTATCAGTTTCGCAAAAAATCAAAACGGAGGAAGAACGACAACGTCTCAAACAGCTGATTCAAAGCATTAAACCGAAAGGGTTCGGTGTTATTGTAAGAACAGTTGCTGAAGAAAAAAAAGTAGCTGAACTCGATAATGAGTTGAAGATTTTGGTAAAACGCTGGGAAGAAGCTATCGCCAAAACACAACAAACAAAAGGAGTTTCACTTATTTTAGAAGAATTAGGTCGTACGGTAGGAATAATTAGAGATTTATTCAGCCCGAGTTTCAAGCACATTCATATCAACGATCAGGCAGTTTTTACAGAAGTTCGTGATTATATTGAACTTATTGCACCTGATCGGAAAGACATTGTAAAACTGTATGAAGACGAAGCACCGATTTATGATAGCTTTGGTATAACCAAACAAATCAAATCGGCCTTCGGAAAAACCGTTTCGTTTAAAAACGGCGCTTATCTGATTATAGAACACACCGAAGCCTTACACGTTGTCGACGTTAATAGCGGTAATCGTTCAAAAGCAGGTAATGGGCAAGAAGACAATGCACTTGATGTGAATTTGGCAGCTGCTGACGAAATTGCACGTCAACTTCGCTTACGCGATATGGGCGGAATTATCGTGGTAGATTTTATTGATATGCATGAAACTGATAACCGGCAAAAACTTTATGACAGAATGCGTGAAAATATGGCCAATGACAGAGCCAAACACAATATTCTGCCTCTTAGCAAATTCGGTTTATTACAGATGACTCGACAAAGAGTTCGTCCTGCCATTCATATTGATATTGAAGAAACATGTCCAACCTGTTATGGAAAAGGACGTACACAGCCTTCAATTTTGTTTACTGATCAATTAGAAAGTAAAATCGATTTTTTAGTAAACAAATTATTAGTAAAAGAGTTTACATTGCAAATCCATCCTTATGTGGATGCCTTTATCTCTAAAGGTCTTATCTCAATGAAATGGCAGTGGAAACGTAAGTTCGGTAGAGGATGTAAAGTAATAGGAGCTCAAAAACTGGGTTTCTTACAATACAAATTTTACGACAAAAAGGGAAATGAAATTGACCTACAAGAAGAAATAGAGAAAATAGCGTAACATTACAATTAAATCAGGCTGATCAAAATGATTAGTCTGATTTTTTTTCATAATGAATAGTTGTAACAATTTAATATTTATTCCGTCAAGACTAATGTTTCAAATCCTGTTTTTTTAATTCAAAAAAAAATACTATCTTTGCAACCGCTTTTCGAGAAAAAGTATTGGGTATAATCATTAAAAAAAAAAAAATGCCAACAAAAATCAGATTGCAACGTCACGGTCGTAAGGGATATGCTTATTATCATATCGTGATCGCCGACAGCAAAGCGCCACGCGATGGCAAGTTTATCGAACGTATCGGTTCGTATAATCCAAACACTAATCCAGCTACAATCGATTTAAAATTCGAACGTGCTTTATATTGGTTAACAACAGGCGCTCAACCAACTGACACCACCCGTACCATTCTTTCAAACGAAGGAGTTTTATTGAAAAAACACTTGCTGGAAGGAGCAAAAAAAGGTGCATTCGATGAAGCTGAAGCCGACAAATGTTTCGAAGCATGGAAAGCAAGCAAGGAATCGAATGTTGTAAAGACAAAAGAACAATTAGCTGCTGATAAACAAACTGCTGCAAAAGCACGTTTAAAAGCTGAGACCGAAGTAAACAAAGTTAAAGCTACTGAACTAGCTAAGAAAAAAGCCGATGCAATTGCAGCTGCTATGCCAGCACCAGTTGTAGAAGTAGCTGCTGAAGAAGTAGCTGTTGAAGCTCCGGCTTCTGAAGTTGCAGAATAATTTTTTGCTTTTAAAATATTATTGAAACCCGAAAGAAATTTCGGGTTTTTTGTTTAAAAAATGATTGCAAATTATTTCATAGAAATTTGAAATGTTTATTTTCTCACACAATTTTTAATTCATATTATCGTTTTCAATTTATACATCTTACAACAAATAACAGAATGACAAAAACAGTTAATATTGCTTTGCAAATTTTACCAAGCTCAAAATCTGTTCATCCATATAAATTGGTTGATAAAGCCATTGAGGTTATTGCGGCATCAGGTTTGCGATATAAAGTTACTCCGTTTGAAACTGTAATGGAAGGAACTTACGATGAAATTATGGAAGTTGTAAAAAAAGCTCAAAATGCTTGTTACGAAGCAGGTGCTGAAAGCCTGATGACTTATATCAAGATTCAAAGTTCACTTAACAATGTGAGTATTGATGATAAAATGGAGAAATACGAATAGGTTATCCATGAAAATCGGTAAAAAAGATATATACTGGAATTACACTGCAACATTTCTAAAAATTGCAGCATCAGTATTACTAATGCCTTTGATTTTAAAAAAACTACCAAGCGAAGAAGTTGGAATTTGGTCGGTTTTTATAACAATAACTGCCTTTTCCAATTTGCTTGATTTTGGATTTAATCCATCATTTACACGTAATATTAGTTATATCTTTAGTGGAGTAACATCACTAAAAATTAAAGGTCATGAAATTTTATCAACTGATTCAACAGGGAAAGTTGATTTTGGACTTTTAAAAGGAACTATAACTGCCATGCGATGGTTATATCTTCGTATGTCAATTGTTTTACTTTTAATTCTTTCCACGTTAGGTAGTTTTTATATCTTTAGACTTTTAAACAATTACAGCGGAGATCACTACAAAGTTTATATTGCATGGTCTTTGCTTTGCATAATAAACACCTACAATTTATACACATTATATTATGATTCTTTACTTCAAGGAAAAGGTTTAATCAAACGGTCAAAGCAAATCATTATAATTGGGCAAACCTGTTATATTTTTGTAGCAGCTTTAATGATTTTAATGGGTTATGGTTTAATCGCAATTGTTTCAGCCCAGTTAGTTTCTGTTGTTATTATACGTTGGTTGTCTTACAACTCTTTTTTTAATCGTGAGACTAAATCAGCATTACATTCTGTAGAATCAAGATCCTGGAAAGAAATTATCTCAGCAATTTCACCCAATGCGGTGAAGATTGGTCTAACTACAGTTGGTTCATTCATTGTGCAAAGATCTTCAATAATAATTGGATCATTATATTTATCACTCAATGAAATTGGGTCTTACGGTATCACTATTCAATTAATTACTGTAATTGCATCACTGGCAGTCATTTATCCGATGACCTTCCAACCCAAAATAGCTCAATTGCGTATTGAAAACGACATCACATACATAAAAAAATTATATCTCAAAAGCCAGATTCTACTGTTTATGACTTTCCTGATTTGTGGAATTGTATTAATCTTTGCAGGCAACTGGTCTTTACATTTCATCAAAAGCCAAACAGAATTACTACCACCTTTAATGATATTTGTAGCCGTAGTAATCTCATTTTTAGAGAATAATCATTCAATAGCGGGTGGAATTTTGTTATCAAAAAACGAAGTTCCGTTTTTTAAGGCAGCTTTAATATCGGGCGGGGGAACAGTGATATTATTGTTACTTTTTTTTCAATTTACAGATATAAAAATATGGAGTATGATTATTGCACCGGGACTAATTCAAGGTGTTTATCAAAATTGGAAGTGGCCACTAGTAGTAAAAAATGAACTTAAAATCTCATATAATGACGAATTTAAAGCTCTGAAAAAATTATTAAATCCAAACTTCAAACTGTAATTTATTTTCAAGATACATAAAAGATCTACTTTATAAAAAATAATGAAAACTATTACAAATTATTATGGTAATACAAGACCAGAAGTTGTGGCTTTTATTCCAAAAAATATAAAAACAATTCTAGATATTGGCTGTGGAGAAGGCAATTTCTTGAAATCTGTAAAGGATTTAACAGATGCCGAAACTTGGGGTGTTGAATTAGTAACTGGAGTTGTAGATTATGAAAAAAATAATATAAATAATATATTAATAGGTAAAATTGAAGATGTCCTAAATCAAATCCCAGATTCTTACTTTGATTGCATTACATTTAATGATGTATTAGAACATTTAATTGATCCCGAACTAATTTTAATTAATATAAAATCCAAATTAAAAGATAGTGGTATATTAATAGCATCTATTCCTAATGTAAGATGTATTGACAATTTGTTTGAATTAATTGTAAAAAAAGATTGGGAATATAAAAATCAAGGGATTCTAGACTTCACACATGTTCGCTTTTTTACTCAACGTAGTATGCGAAGAATGTTTCAGAATGCCGGTTATGTAGTAATAACGCAAGAAGGGATTAATAAAATAGTATCTTTAAAGTTTAAATTATTTAACATACTTACTTTGGGTTATTTTGTTGACACTCAATATCTCCAATTCCTTTGCATTTCAGCCAAAAACCTAAATATTTAGAATATTCAAATGGATGTTTCAATCATAATTGTCAACTACAATACAAAGGAGTTAATTACCAACTGTATTCAATCAATCTACGAAAAAACCATTGGGATTGATTACGAGATTATTATAGTTGATAATGCTTCTGTTGATGGTTCACAACAAATAATTGCAGAAAAGTTCCCAAATGTAAAACTTATAGAATTAAATGAAAATATTGGCTTTGGGAAAGCTAATAATGAAGGTGCAAAAATTTCTTTAGGTAAATATCTCTTTTTTCTGAATAGTGATACCATAATTAAAAATAACTCCATAAAATTATTTTATAATTTTATGGAATTAAATAATAT
>Ga0209123_1000617_pt1 | contig 43182 bp, 31 predicted proteins | sample BarGraIncu00431A_FD_184500 | JGI IMG/M metagenome (GOLD analysis project Ga0209123, IMG submission 184500) | Arctic peat soil microbial communities from Barrow, Alaska, USA - Barrow Graham LP Incubations 004-31A (SPAdes) (version 2) | ecosystem: Environmental > Terrestrial > Soil > Wetlands >...
TGATTTTTTCCTCCATTAAATATGTTCACCTCCACATTATTTATTACATAACGTTATTAATATAATGCAAGTATCGTGCCAATAAATTATGAATATTTATAGCAATTAAAATACTTTCTATATTCAGTAAATGCAAAGAAAACTTGGCTGACGGCAAGTCTTCTTTGCATTTACTCAAAAACAGAAAGTATTCATTTTTCTGTTTTTAGAAGAAACAAAGACTTTTCACAATGGCCAGTAATTTCAAAAATGAAATTATATATTTCATTTTTGAAATATAACTGTCGTCACTAAACACCTCCACCAATATGGAACACGAATGGGATCTTTAATGGAAAATATGGCATGATTATTGCATTAGTTATAAGGTGTTAGAATGATTACCGGTGTTTTAAAAAAAAGCTGAAAAGGGGTTTTAACAATGAAAGGTCTAGTGAAATTTGCCAGAGGGGACGGAAACATGGAGGTGCGCGATGTCAATGAGCCTAGCCCTGCTAAAGGACAGGTGAAAATCGAGATCAAAGCGGCCGGAATCTGCGGATCAGATCTCCATATTTATCATGATGACATTGATGGCATTCCTATTAATGCCCCAGTGATAACGGGTCATGAATATTGCGGGATAATTACGGAAGTCGGAGAAGGAGTTTTCGCTTATAAGCCTGGGGATAGAGTCACTTCGGAAACCGCCTTTAGTTTCTGCGGCGAATGTCTTCACTGCCGCACAGGTCGCTATAATCTATGCAATAGCCGTCGGACGCTGGGTTACTGGTACAATGGTGCCTTTGCCCAGTACTGTGTTGTTCCCGAGGGACGTATTCATCGCCTGCCGGACCACATTGATTTCGTCTCCGGTGCTTTATGCGAGCCGTTAGCATGCGTCACTCACGCGGTTATGGAATTGACTACCATAAAAGCCGGCGATGTTGTGCTGGTAATTGGTCCTGGTGCAATCGGACTGCTGGCTGTGCAGGTAGCCAAGGCCGAAGGGGCAATCGTAGTTGTCAGTGGCACTAACTCAGGAGCCTTTGATCGCTTAGCCCTCGCAAAAGAACTAGGTGCCGATTATACTGTTAATGCCAAAAAGGAAGATCTGTTTGCGATCATTGCTGACTTAACTGACGGCAGGGGCGCCGATGTGGTGATTGAATGTTCTGGTTCGGCCAGCGCAGCTAACGACGGGCTCCTCCTAACGCGTAAATTTGGGCAATTTACAGAAATAGGCTTGTTTGGAAAACCTATTCAAATCGACTTTGAAAAAATATGTTATCGTGAGCTTAAGGTGACCGGCTCCATGGGATCTACGTGGACTTCCTGGGAAAAGGCTATTCAATTAATGTCATCAGGCAAAGTAAATACCAAAATCTTGGTGTCAGACATCATGCCCATTACCGATTGGGAGACAGCTTTCAAAAAATTCGAGTCCAAAGCAGGTTTGAAACTAGTTCTCACACCGGTTGGATAGATCCGACGGCAAAAAAGCTTAAACCATTCTCGGATGGTTTAGGCTTTTTTGCTATAGTAAGACAATTGCTAGTGGCTCTTTAAAAACAAAGATAGATATTTTTTTCAACCACAGAGGCGCAGAGAACACAAATAAAAAAAATATTATAAACCCTCTGCGGTTGGTAAAACTTATATTTTTGTTATTAAAAAAAGTTGAAATGTTACATGTTGCACCATTCAGTCTGAACGATTAGTTGCAGCTATTATTTTCCCAGTCTCGGATTTTTCTCCACAGCGTGGTGCGGCTAACCCCAAGCCTTTTGGCTGTTTTGGTATAGTTGAACTTTTCCTCTAGCAATATTTGTTCGATTTTTTGTTTTTCAACAACATCAAGTCGATCACCGCCTGCTGATGAGAGCTTGATCAGGTTCTCACCATCAGGCAATTCCTGTCGAAGATCGGTTTCTTCAATTAATGGCCCCTTAGCCAACAACGTCACACGGGCAATGACATTTTGTAATTCGCGGATATTCCCGTGCCAAGGATACCGTTGCAACAGTTCTATTGCCATCTTACTAATGCCCATTATTTTCCCTTGCCCAGCTGATGACTTCTCTAGAAAATTTTTTACCAAGTGGGGGATGTCTTCCAAATGTTCCCGTAACGACGGCATCTGCAGACGCAAAACATCCAGTCTGTAATATAAATCAGTTCGAAACTTTTTATTGCTGACAAGAACCGCTAGATCTTGATTAGTCGCCGATAATACACGTACATCAATGGGAATGACTCGATCGGCTCCTAGCCTCATCACTTCTTTTTCCTGCAACACCCTGAGAAGTCGAGCCTGCAACAACAAGGGCATCTCCCCAATTTCATCGAGAAAGATTGTGCCCCCATGAGCCAGTTCGAAGAGACCCGATTTCCCACCTCGCTTGGCACCAGTAAATGCGCCTTCCTCATAACCAAAAAGCTCACTTTCTAATAAGTTCTCTGGGAGAGCAGCACAGTTAACTGCTACAAACGGCCCTTGTTCTCGTCTACTTAAGTTGTGAATGCTTTGCGCGACCCGTTCTTTACCGGTGCCAGATTCACCAGTGATCAGCACGGTCGTATCCGTGGCAGCATATTGCAATGCACGTTCCCTCACAGCATTCATGGCTTTGGAAGAACCGGTCAACTGTTCCAGTCGGAATTTAGCCACAAGCCCTTTCTTATTTATCTTTTGGCGCACAACTTGTTCAAAACGTTGTAGTTGCGTCACATCTTGTACATTGGCAATGGCCCCAACTACCTTTCCGTTTAGCTTGATGGGAATTCTCTTGATAGCCAGAACTCTACTGCCAATATGTTTGACATCTTCGCTTTCATACTCATCACTAATCAAACATTCCCGTAGTTTATCATCAGGTATTATATCGCCAATATACTTCCCTATCGCATTGGAACTGCATATTTGATAGGTCTGCTCCGCTACTGGGTTGAAAATATTCACGTGCCCAGTTTTATCAATTGCAATAATCCCCTCAGCTGAAAATTTGATAATGCTACGATAGATTTCCGCTTTTTCTTGTTCCCTACGTCGAACCTCAGCTAGTTTGGTTGCTTCAACAATCGCCTTCATAATGGCGTCTTCGGCGGAACCGATAGGAAAGGCTTTGATTCCTTGCTCCAAAAGCAACCTCACCGAAAAAGCGTCTCCTACAAATATGTTAATACCTTCACGTTGGGCTGCAAGAATTTTATCCTGCTCAATCTTCTCGTTTTCCATATAGATTTCTCGCATACTAACGCCGATCAAAGCCCCCAGTTTCTCGCATTCAAATAATAACCGCCGAGCAAATACGACACCTACAGTACCTGTAATCGTACCTATACTCTTCAAAGCCCGCAAAACGTCGAATGCTGTAACGGCAATTTCTACTACTGGAATCTCTACATGTCTAGCAATCAGCGCGGCTGTTCCACCACGGCTAATAATCACATCTGTTCCGCCCTCGACCGCTCGATACGCTTGCTCCAAACCAGATTCTAAGTCACCAAATACCACTTCAATCTTCCCAGGGCAACTACACTCTGGTTTGGTCAACACTTCGTTCGCTGTACGAACAATACCCTCTGTGGGAGCAATAATCGTAATTTTCATAAACGCTCCTCCAATTGCCTACCATTCAAATGAATCTTTTTTCTAAAGCCTACTCATATTCTAACTTATATTTAAGGGAATACTCCATCTATTTTTTTCTTCGGCAAAATTTTTGTCATGAACAAAAATGGAGCATAAAATGACGCGTGCGACATTTTATGCTCCATTTTATACTCATTATTCCTATTCAGTGAATTACTTCATATAAGCGCCAGCCATTGCCGAAACGGCGGTGTCTGTATAACGTTTTAGAAGTCCTTTCTTTGGCTTACGGTCAGGAAGTTTCCAGTTGGCTTTTCTTTCCGCCATGATGGCCGTAATTTCTTCTGCTGTTTTCTTCTCACCGGCTACGCCCACAACATTAAGCTTGCGAGCTGGTATATCAAGCTCAATTAAATCACCATTTTCTACTAGTGCAATAGGACCGCCCTCGACAGCTTCAGGGGAAACATGTCCAACGCAGGGTCCACGGGTGGCTCCAGAGAAACGTCCATCGGTTACAATGGCAACGGTGCCGTTCAAAACTTCATCATAAACGATGGCATCAGTGGTCATAAACATTTCCGGCATACCCGAACCTTTCGGTCCTTCATAGCGGATAAATACGATGTCACCTGGTTTGATTTTGCCGCCAATGATGGCCTTTTGAGCATCTTCTTCACTATCAAAAACTGCTGCTGGTCCAACGTGTTGGTGCATGGACGGAATGACTGCTGAGTATTTGATGACGGCTCCTTCGGGTGCAATGTTACCTTTTAAGACAGCGATAGAACCTTTTTTTGCAGCCTTGGCAACAGGTCTAATGACATCTTCCACTGGAACGCCATATGATTTAAGATAACCATGGCAACGATCGAAGAAACCTTCCTGTTGCAATTGCTCAAGATTATCGCCTAGTGAATTCCCAGTTACCGTCATAACATCAAGATTTAGGAAGTCTTTGATTTGCCATTGAACCATGGGAATGCCGCCAGCGAACCAGAGCATTTCCGTTACATACCGACCACTTGGTGCAACATTGGTCAAGTATGGAATTTGCCGACTGGCATCATCGAACATTTCCGCAGTCACACTGAGCCCCAGTTCATGAGCAATCGCTGGGAAATGGATTAAAATATTAGTACTACCGCCAATGGCAGCATGGACTTTAATGGCATTATCAAAGGCATCCATTGTCAATATTTTGGAAGAGGTAATGCCTTTCTCAGCTAGCCGCATAATTTGTCTACCCGCTAAGCGCGCAATGCGGCGAATGTCGGAATAAGTCGCAGGCATCAAAGCATTACCTGGCAAGGCCATCCCCAGAGCTTCAGACATACATTGCATGGTACTCGCCGTACCCATGAACTGGCATGCCCCACAGGAAGGGCAGCCAGTCAGCTTGTAATTGCGCATCTCAGCATCAATGGATTCACCTTTTTTTTGTCTAGCTGACAATGGGCCTGCCAAACCAGAGGTACCAATTTCAGGGCCCATCCGCATGGAGCCACCAGGAATATGAATTGTCGGCATATCCATACGTGCAGCAACTTTCATGTGGGCAGGTACAGCTTTATCGCAACTAGAAACCAAGATCATGCCATCCCAAGGTATGACTGAAGCGTGAATTTCAACCATATCAGCAATGATTTCCCGTGATGCAAGGATATAATTCATACCATCATGGCCTTGCCCCCAGCCATCACAAATATCAGTAACATGGTGTTTAGCCGGCCGGCCTCCTGACTCGTAAACTCCAATGCAAGCTTCCTCACTTAAAGTATCAAGATGAAAACTTCCAGGATGGCTTTCGCCAAAGACATCATCAATTAGAATATGTGGCTTGTTGGTGTCTTCCTCTGACCAGTTCATTCCCATTCTTAGGGCATCGACCTGAGACCATAGATTTCTAGCATCTTGGCATTTTTGTTTCATAACCAACCCTCCTGTTTTTTTCATGGAACCAACTCTCAGCTTTCTTTGAAAGTCTTCACTTTTTGACTAAATATTTCATACAGCAAACCTACATCTGCTGCAAACGATATGTATTGTACGCCCCATTTTTTCCACTTCACTGCGCTTTCCACGTCATCGACGAAAAAGCCAATTGCAATACCTGCTTGACGCGCCAGTTCCATGTTTTTCTTCATTTCTTCCACGAGCATGGGATGGTCGATTTGCCCAGGGATACCTAATGAAGCCGAAAGATCGTAAGGGCCAATAAACAGCACATCAATGCCCTCAACCGTAAGAATTTCAGCCAAATTATCGATTCCTTCCTTGCCCTCTACTTGTATGATAACAGCCGTCTCCTTGTTGGCATTTGCAAAATATGCAAATTTATCCGTCGCGGAGTACTGAGCGGCTCTTACGTAACGATTGCTACCACGTGCACCTTGGGGTGAAAATTTAGCCGCTTTCACTGCCGCTAATGCTTCGGCCTTGGTACCAATTTGGGGAACTTGGACCCCTTCTGCGCCAATATCTAAGGCTTTGGCGATGAGTTCAGGCTGGTTACCGTAAACCCTAACTACTGGACTGACTCCTGCAAGTTTAGCAGCACGTACCATATCTACGGCTCTGTCTGATGAAAGTTCTCCGTGTTCAGTATCGATAATCGCAAAATCAAAACCTGCTAACCCCGCAACCTCCAATACTGCCGGATGACAAAGGTTTACAAACGGCCCAAAAAGTTTTTCTCCATTTTTTAATCGATCTCTTAAAAGCGCCATGAGACACGACCTCCTCGTTTTTTATTATGGTTTATTTCATTCATCTCTAGTATCTACAGCTTACAGAAGTAAATTCCCCTCTGCATCAAACTCCATCTCAGCAGGCTCGCCTAATACTGTTATATCTGGGTTAGCCCGAGCTTCATCGAGCATGGCTTCTGATATATATATATCGCCCATATGCATTGTGTCTTTAATAATAACGATCCGCACGTTGGGAATATCATGACTATTACAAGTTTTTACTGCAGCTTTTATGGCAGCTTGATCGTTATCCAAAATCATTGGAATAGAGATTGGTGTACAGATCGTTGAAGTTAATGCATTGGCATATGTAGATTCAAATTCTATTTTATTGAATAGTTTCCGCGTCGTAAAATCAGCAGGCCCCATGCCACAGGCATTGCCATGAGTGGCTTCAGTAAGATCCAGTACCACTAACTTAGAAACGTCCGGACCGCCGGTAGCGTAAGGAGTCGAATACCGTCCCGTAATATTGGGATCCATACCATCACCGGAACAATCTTTGCCGATCTGCGTAACCACTAAGACATCCATCTGATCAAATAAGATTTTGGGCATTCTTGTTTTTGCTTCAATTAACATTTCTTTATCAACTGCAATGAGGTCCTCAGCGGGTACAGCCACAATTTTAGCCACTTTGTCATAGGCATTTTCAATGGTACCAACGCCAAACAATATGTTGGTGCGGTCAATTTTGATTTCTGCCATTTCAAGCACATGTTTCGCCATGTATTTAAAACTGTAAGCATGACAAGCATCAGCACCTTTTTGCTTACCTAGGCCAATGGTAATCATTTTTGCCATGCCGCTTTCGCAGGGCCCACGATAGGCAGTGTGAGGTTTCACCCGGTTAATAACGACAATGCCATCTGCTTCATAAGCGTTTTTATCAATCAACACTGCCAGCCCACTATCCAGCTTACCAACCTCCACAACTTCCATTGAGGACTTGATCGGACAGCCTACGGTTTCTTCCGTAACACCAAGGTTTTTCAGGACTAGAGTTTGTCCTTCAGCTGTCGCGCCACCATGGCTCCCCATGCCCGGCACAACAAATGGAAGTCCACCTCGTTTTTTGATCTCTTCCACAACCACCCGCGTTAAAACCGGTATCTCGGCTACGCCACGACTGCCCACTGCTATGGCAATCTTCATTCCCGGTTTAATCCGTTCGCCAACTCCTGGCTTTGCTAGTTCTGTTCTCAATGTTTCCACTACATCGATCACTTCTGGCGCATTGAATTTTTGGTGAATCTTCACCAAACGCGGCAAAGGAATATCTTTTAATAACTCCTGAATTATATTCATACTAACCTCCTCCCCATTACTATAGATAGGTAACAGATCTTCTAGGATAACAACTTCTGCAAAAACATCTGAATAACAAAAAGGTTAACCCCTAAACGCCAAACCCCTTTGTTATCTCCTTGGTCTAGTACAATGGATAGAATACTCATTAGTTCATATTTATGAATCGTGTTCATGTTTTAACTACCTATAATATACTCCTTTTTGCATAATTCCGTCAATCAAAACATTAAAAAAATTCACTCCACTACACTTAGTTTTTACACGGTAAATCATGTTTAAAATTCACCTTTGAAATTTAATTTGCGCCACAAAGTTGTTTTGCTGATGCCATAATCATGACATAAGCGATCCTTATCGCCATTATAACGTTCCAGCATTTTTAGGATAATCTCTGATTCCATATGCCTTAAATCATGGCTAACAGTAATGGTTATCTGTTCGCCAACGTTTTTATCCCCCAATTTAAGATTAAGCATTTCTTCGATAACTTTTTCTCGCAATTCGCCTTTTTCACTACAAATGACCAGCCTATTGATAAAATTTTGCAGTTCTCGTGCATTGCCATACCATTCATAGTTTAGTAGACTCCGGAATATATTATCATCGTGCCAATACATATTTCGATTCTCTTTGATGCATTCTTGCTTTAAAAAAGATATCGCCATAGGCACAATATCCGCTCGCCGTTCCCTCAGGGGGGGAAGCTTAATTTCCAATACTGTTAGACGATAATATAAATCTTCTCGAAAACGGCGTTTTTCCACTTCAGCTTTTAAGTTGCGATTGGTAGCACAAAGAATACGAACATTTACGGGAATGACTCGATTTCCACCCACTCTTCTGATCTCTTTCTCTTGCAACACACGTAATAACTTAGCCTGAAAACTCAAAGAGATATCGCCAATTTCATCTAAAAAAACTGTTCCACCATGGGCCAGTTCAAAAAGGCCTACTTTCCCACCTTTACTTGCCCCAGTAAAAGCTCCCTCTTCATAGCCAAAAAGTTCGCTCTCTAGTAAACCTTCATTCAATGATGCACAATTCACTGAGACAAAGGGGCCCCCAGCTCGTTTGCTGCCATTATGAATACTCTGAGCAAAAACTTCTTTACCTGTACCTGTTTCCCCGTAAAGTAATACCGTGCCATCCGAATTAGCATATTGCCGCGCTAGTGTGATCACCTGTTGAATTTGAGGACTGTTATTTTCGATTTGTGCAAATGTATACTTAGCAACCAGTCCCTTTTCATTTAATTTAGTACGAATCTTTAATTCGAGTTTTTGAATATGACTCACTTCTTCGAATATCGCTACTGCACCGTGAATTTCTTCATCAATTAGAATTGGAATTCGATTGCTTACTATTTTTTTATTCTTAATTTCAATTAAAATATTTTTTTCTTCTTTTCTCCATTTCATGGTTTCTGCCAACTTACTCTCGGGTATACAATCACCTAGTTGCCGGCCTAATACATGGGTTTTAGGGTAGCCGAATATTTTTTCTGCCGCAGTATTATATAAAGTTACCTGTCCCTGCTTATCAATCGTTAACACAGCCTCTGTAATCATATTAAGGATAGATTCCATGCGTTGGACGCGAGCTTTCTCTGTTTTACTGGCATCCAAAACCTGCTGCGCTTGCTGAAGACCAAAAAGCAACGACTCATATCCAGATTCTAGTAACTGGCCACAAATTCCATTACTAACAGCGTGTCGAGTGGCAAAGACATCGCCGATGATGGCTTCAAACCCTTCCACGATCAATGCTTGTACTTTATCAGGAATGTCTCTCACATCCTTAACCGGCTCAAAAGAGAGAGAAATATCCATAATATCGCTGAAATGTTCATTTTTCACAATAATATTATTGGTGGTAATAAATGCAATTTTTTTAAAACCTTTGTGATTGATAAGACTAATTGCATTTAATATATCAAAAGAGGTGACTGGTATATCAACGATAGGAATATCTACCCTTTCCCTCAAATATTGTGCAGTCCCACCACGGGACAAAATAACCTTGATCCCTTGCCCAATGCGCGAATTGATTTCATCCCAATTTTCATCAAGGTTACCGACAATGATATCAAAGGATATATCAATTTGGTTTTTTACCTTTTCAGCTAATTCTCCTAAAACCGGGTAAGGGGCAACCAGTAGGATCTCTGCAGACATAAAAATACCTCCAGCAATAAATCTAATCCTATACTTCAAATCCTTCTGATATTTTTTATTAAATCTTTGCTCATTCTCTCTAATATACCCCTTTTCTCATAATTCCGTCAATGGAAGCAGTAGCATTTTCTCAGCCTAAATGGATAAAATAGCACCTCTAACTTGCAGTAACCTGCAACGAAAAGGTGCTATTTATTTGATAAATTTTATTCACTAGATTTTAATGACGGCACCTTTATCAGCAGAGCTGGCCAGTTTGGAATAAATAGCAAGGTAACCTTTTGTAAACTTAGGTTTAGGCCGTTGCCAGCTTTTAAGGCGATGGCTAATTTCTTGATCGGATAGATGAAGCTGTAAATTACCATTGGGAATATCAATGGTAATTTTATCGCCGTTTTCAACAATTGCCAGTGGACCACCCTCCGCTGCTTCTGGTGATATATGACCAACAAAACAGCCATTATTCGTGCCCGAAAAACGTCCATCCGTAATCAGTGCTGTTTTTTTTGCTAGCCCCATGCCATACATATATTTCATTGCTTTGTACATTTCACGCATACCCGGGCCCCCTTTAGGACCTTCATAACGAATGACAACAACATCGCCTTCTATAATTTCGCCGCCGAGGATGGCCTCTTCAGCCAGTTCCTCAGAGTTAAATACTTTAGCACAGCCTGTAAAGGTATGCATCTGAGGGTCAATGGCTGCTGGCTTGGTTACTGCAGTATCAGGGGCGAGATTACCTCTTAAAATGGCTATCCCTTTGAAAGCACTAAAAGGCTCTTGCAGGGTACGGATGACATTTGTATTAAATGGGTACTTAAATTTATAATTCTGTAGATTCTCTGCGATGGTCGTACCCGTTACTGTCAAACATTCCGGATGTAGTAATGAGCTTATTTCCTGCATGACTTTTGGAATTCCACCAGCTTTATAAAAATCTTCCATATTGTATTTTGAGGCAGGGTTTACTTTTGCAATCTGAGGCGTGGATTCACTGAGAGTACTATAGGCATCCATCATTTGCTGCGCAGGAATATCCAGTTCTGAAGCAATGGCGGATAGATGTAGCACCGCGTTGGTAGAGCCACCTGTAGACATAAGAACACGAATGGCATTATCAAGGGATTGGGGGGTAATAATCTGATCCGCAGTGATTTGCTGACCAACCAGGTTAACGATTGCTTTGCCCGTATCTTCAGCTAATCTAAGTCTATCAGCGTAGACAGCAGGTACTAATGCCCCGCCCGGCAGAGACATTCCCATAGCTTCTGCTAAGCAGCACATGGTATTTGCCGTTCCATAAAATGCGCACGATCCGCAAGATGGGCCACAAAGCTCTTCCATGTGATCATAAGCCGTCTCATCAATTTTGTTCGTCTTTAGCATGCCTAACGCTTCTGACATGGTCGTTAAATCGGATTGACGACCATCAAATTCAACTCCGCCCAGCATCGGACCCCCTGGCAAGAAAATAGCAGGTATTTTTAACCGTGCGGCAGCCATGAGCATACCAGGAACAATCTTGTCACAAGATCCCAGTAGTACAATACCATCTAACCGATGAGCCTGCACCATGACCTCAATATCATTAGCAATTAAATCCCTTGACGGTAAGATATAATGCATTCCAGCATGCCCTTGGGCTGTACCATCACAGGCACCAATCACGCCAAACTCAGCGACGGAACCACCCGCTCTGTGTATCCCCTTGCGTACATGTTCTGCAAGTTGCCGCAGGTTTGCATGTCCTGGAACCAGTTCGCTCCAGGAGTTTGCAATACCAATGACCGGTCTCGAAAGATCATCATCAGAATATCCTACTGACTTAAATACACTACGGTTAAAAGACCAATCTGGCTTACTTAAAATATCGTTACTACGGCATTTCATACTGACCACTCCTCCTGCTATCCATAAACAAACTATGCTTACATCTATTTTTCATCAGTTGCATGTCATCTAGATAACTTTGCTGCCCTTACTTTTTGCCAATTCAATGGCTACATCAATAATCATATCTTCTTGTCCGCCAACGGTTTTTCGTCTTCCTAGTTCTAAGAGAATATCACGGGCATCAACGCCAAACTTTTCAGCAGCACGGCGACTATGGAGCAAGAAGCTTCCATATGCTCCTGCATAACCAATGGCAAGGGTATCGCCATTGATGACTTGCGGGCGATGCATTAAACCCTCCACCACATCTCGACTCAGATCCATCAGTTTGTACAAATCCACGCCCGTTGTATAACCTGCTTTATTGAGTACGGCAATCAGTGCTTCCAGTTGAGAATTTCCTGCACCAGCACCTAACCCACAAACCGTGCCATCGACAGAAGTAGCGCCAGCCTGAATGGCGGCGAGAGTATTGCCAATAGCCAGACCTAAGTTATTATGAGCATGAAAACCAATCGGAATTGATAATTCTTGGCGAACAAGTTTAATCCTGGCCGTTACATCGGCAGGCAACATGGCGCCAGCAGAATCAGTAATGTAAACGGTATCAGCGCCATAGCTCTCAAATAATTTGGCTTGTTCGAGAACTTTCTCAGGAGGCGCCATATGAGACATCATTAGAAATCCAATCGCCTCTAAGCCATTTTTTTTGGCGAATTTAATATGTTGTTCACCCGCATCGGCTTCGGTTACGTGGGTCGCAACCCGCACTGTTTTTACACCGTATTCCATTGCCCGTTCTAAGTCTTCCACAGTCCCAATCCCTGGAATCAATAACACGGCCAGCTTAGTTTTTGTTAAGACCGCTGAAACGGCTTTAAAATACTCTGCATCAGGACATTTAGTAAAACCGTACTGAAATGAGGATCCACCCAAACCATCCCCATGTCCCACTTCAATGGTATCTACACCTGCTTCATCTAATTTTGCGGCTACCATTGCCATTTGCTCTGGAGTTAATTGATGACTGACGGCATGCATTCCATCCCGCAAAGTGCTATCAATAATACGAATTTTTCCCATTAAATAGCCCCCCCGTTTTTTAATTCGGCATACCGCTCAGCCACAGTTACAGCCGCTGAAGTGATGATATCAAGATTCCCCGAATATTTCGGTAAATAATCGCCAGCACCTTCCACTTCCACTACCGTAACAACTCGTTCGCCATCAGCGTAGGGAGGCACTTTCAGCCGATATCCTGGAGCATACCGTTGTACTTTAGTTACCATTTCTTCCACAGATTTAATGATTTCGTCGATTTTTGTTGCATCACACCTTGTATAAATGGTATTACGCATCATAATCGGCGGGTCGGCAGGATTTAAAATAATAATTGCTTTACCTTCTTGTGCTCCACCAACTTTAATTAATGCATTTCTGGTTGTTTGTGTAAATTCATCAATATTTTGCCTTGTACCGGGTCCAGCACTCAAACTGCTGAGAGTCGCAACAATTTCCGCATAAGCAACAGGTGTGACTTGGTTGATGGCATATACGATAGGTACGGTTGCTTGCCCACCGCAAGTCACCATATTAACATTGTCGGCTGTTAACAGTTGACTATCCATATTCACGACTGGAATGATATAAGGTCCAATGGCTGCAGGAGTTAGATCCACAGCAAAGATACCGGCCGCTTTAAGGAGTGGAGCATGTTTGGTATGAGGTCCTGCGCCAGTGGCATCAAATACCACATCAAGATTACCAAACTCAATAACGCCGTCAACACCCTTAATCGTTGTGGCCACGCCAAACTCTGCAGCCATCTTGAGCCCCTCTGAACCTGCTACAATACCGGCCATTAATACTAGTTCAAGGACCTTACTGCGCCGAATCTTCATCATCAAGTCGATACCAATATTACCTGGACCGATAATTGCTACTCTTAGTTTCTGTTGCTTCAAAACAAATCATCCTTTCTCTGCGTAGATAAACATAAGTATTGTTCTACATTGTCAAACATCGTTCGCAATTGTGTTTATATTAATATTTTAGCTCAATTAACTGTTTACTGTCAATACTAATCTTTACACTCTGCGCTCAAACCCACCCATCTGATGTATTGCACCAATATTTTCTAATTTTTATCATCTAAAAGTTCCGTATCAAAGTGGTGTGTGTTATAGTAATAATGTTGCTTATCACTTCTAATTTCCTAAGATCAAACTAGGGATAGGGATAGCAGTCGACCATAAGGTCATGTTAACACATAAAATAAATGGAGGTTGTATCAATGTCCCAAAAGCCCTCAGTTGTAAAATCAGCAGCACGAACACTTGATATCTTGGAATATATAGTAAAAAGTCCTAAAGCTCCTACATTTACGTTGCTCCAAGAATTAATGGATATACCAAAAAGTTCATTATCTTATCTGCTGCAAGAATTAACCAATCGGGATTATATTGAATTTGACTCAGATCTACGGGTTTATTACCCTGGTATTAATTTAGTTCAGATGAGTGCTTATTGTATAAATAACACCAATATATCTCGGGAAATTGGGCTAGGAATAAAGAAATTAAGTGAAGATTTAGGGGGGACGACCCACGCTGGCGTTTTAGATGGACGTTTTATCACGTACATTTCCAAATACCAGGGAACAAGGGATGTCAGTGTCGTCACAACGATTGGTTTTAAACTTCCCGCACACGCGACTGCAATTGGAAAAATGTTATTATCCTCACTCAGTGCTGAAGAAGTGGAAGCAAGGCACAAGAACATAAGCTTAGAACGTTATACTGAAAATACGATTATTTGTTATGAGCAATTAGTTGAAGAACTTAAACAAACTGCAAACAAAGGTTATGCCATCGACCACCAAGAAATAATCCCAGGAGGAATTTGCGTCGCCGCACCCGTTTATGATAAAAACAACAAAATGATTCTTGCCATCAGCGTAACAATGCTTGCAATACGGACAAACGAACAAATTCTACAAGAAATTATTCATAAAGTACAACAGACTGCTGATACTATATCCATGCGCATCGGGCGCAAGTGAAGCAAAAAAAGGTGTTCCTGAGAGTAACCTCTCAGGAACACTTTTTTTACTCTATTAGAAACTTCCATGCCGCTAACGTAGCACAACATAGTATGGGAATAGATTCATCAGCTCTTCCCATATCAAAGTATAACATTTTGGATAGTCCGCGCTAGCTCCATGTTATACAAAGGACGTGTTATTGTGATTTTTTATAATTTTGGCTTATGGCATCGGCCACCAAAATCGCGGACAATACATCATCAGCCGTTACAGGGAATGGTTCGTTATGGATGGATTTTTTTGGAGCGCTAGCGGCCTGAGCTACCTTAAATAACTCCTCCCGTGTAAGCTCCCCCATACCCAGGTCTTGGAGAGTCGTCGGTAAGCCGACGGCCGCACAAAACCCTACTACTTCATCAATTTCCCGCTGGGGGCGGTTTTCGAGAACCAATAAAACAAGGGTCCCGAATGCCACCCATTCGCCGTGATAACGGTTATGGGCTTCTGGTATAATCATGAAACCGTCATAGATGGCATGAGCCGCAGAAACCCCATTGTTTTCAAAGCCGAGGCCACTTAAAAGGATATTGGCTTCGATGATATTGTCCAATGCTTTTGTAACGACCTTGTTTTCCACTGCCAGTTTAGCGGCGAGTCCATCAGCCAGCAGCGTTTCATTACATAACTTGGCCAAAGCATAAGATGCCAGAGTAAATGTGCCGCCTGCCAAATTTCTACGGTACGCCTCGACGCAGGTGCGCGCTTCATAAAAAGTGGCTAGGGCATCCCCCATCCCGGCTACCAATAAACGGACCGGGGAGTTGGCTATAATAGAAGTGTCCACCAGCACAACATCGGGATTCCTTCTCGTCAGCAGTACATCATCCACATTCCCGCTTTCATTATAATAAATCACTACTTGGCTGGTGGGTGCATCACAGGATGCCACCGTCGGTACGATAACTACAGGTAGCTTTTCATAATAGGCCAGGGCTTTGGCAGTATCAATGACTTTGCCGCCGCCCATCCCGACGATGAGATCGCAATGATTGGTTTTCACCAGTTCCTGCAATCTCGCCACTTCTCCTTTAGAACATTCTCCGCCAAAAGGCTCAAATACTACTAAAATGCCAGTATCTTTGAAACTGCTTTGGATAATCTCTTGCAGATCAGCCAATCGTCCTTGACTCGCCAAAACAAAAACGCAACTACCTAGATTGGAAATATGTTTCTTAATACGGGATAATTCTTCATAACCTTGGATGTATTTTTTGGGGGACGCGAATACTTGTGCCACGATTAAAACCTCCTAAAAGCCGGATTCATTGATCCGTACTTTGCCATATTTATTATCTTGCCCATTAATGCAACTTGCCTTCATAAAAAAACATTTTGCCAGGATTCATAATGCCGGCTGGATCAAGTAAGGTTTTTACAGCCCTCCCCAGTTTGTAACCTACGGCACCCGTTTCAGCCCGTAAGAAGGGAGCTTTGGCATAACCGATGCCATGTTCACCACTTAGTGTTCCCCCTAATTCAAGGGTCATCAAGTGTAGTTCCTCCAGTGCCTGCTCGGCTCGCTCAGTCTGCGCCTTGTCCCGTCTATCGAATAGAATGGTGGGATGCATGTTGCCATCCCCTGCGTGGCCGCAGATAAAAACTGGCACATCGTATTTTTCTTGAATGATGAGCACCCGATTTACCAGTTCAGGAACAAGACTGCGGGGAACCGTGGAATCTTCGGCAAATTTACTAGGTGCCACACGCCCAAATGCCGCACCAATCGCCCGGCGGGCTCGCCACAAATCCTCCGCTTCTGCGGGGGTTCGCGCTATCTTAACTTCGGTAGCACCGCATTGTTTGCAGATTTCCGCGATACGCGCAACATTTTCTTCCACTGTTGAAGGTTCGCCATCCACTTCGATGAGCAATAACCCTCCCGCTTTAACGGGAAGTCCAATTTTTAAGTAATTTTCTACGGCAACTATGGTGCGATCATTCATGATTTCTAGGGTTGTCGGGATAATGCCACATGTCATGGTTTTACTCACCGTCTGAGCTGCATCCGCCAACTGGTCATAAACAGCCAGCATGGTTTTCTTTACTTGAGGCGGCCGTACGAGACGCAGTGAAATGCGGGTAATGACCGCCATGGTTCCTTCCGATCCTGTAAAAAGCATAGTCCAATCCGGCCCACACATATCGCCATCCACATCATTGCCGATTTCCACCACGCTACCATCGGCGAGTACTGCCTCAATGCCTAGCACAAAATTGCGCGTGATGCCATACTTAACCCCCTTAGGTCCGCCAGCACACTCTGCAATATTGCCCCCGATCGTCGACTCTTTCATGCTGGATGGATCAGGGGGATACAACAGCCCGGCCACGGCGGCCTGGGTGATCAGATCAAAGGTAATAACCCCCGGTTCCACCACAGCCAAGCGATTAGCAACATCGATCTTGCGAATGTGGTTCAGACGAGTCATTTCTAAAATGATACCGCCTTTAACCGGCACGGCCCCCCCGGATAAACCCGTCGCCGCTCCGCGGCAGGTGAAGGGAATTTGATAATGCGCCGCGATCTTAACAATGGCCACCACTTCATCTCGGTTGGCTGGCTGGATTACTACTTCCGGTTTATAACTGTACATGGTGGCATCATTAGAATAGATGACCATATCTTCTTTCCCTTGTAGCACATGTTGGCTACCTACAACTGCTACTAGCTCGTTCACGATCGTGCTATTCAACATGTCGTTTGCTCCTTTCGTCCAGCGGCATAAGCCATATCGATCACTTCTGCCGTATGTAATACTTTCAGGTTGCTACCGCGCTGGCTTAGACCGTCGGTAATATGCATTCGGCATGAAGAGCAACCGGTAACGAGATAGTCCATCCCCGTGGCCTCTGCATTATCCAGTTTCTTGTCATTAATTTTACGGGATAGTTCATAATAGGAGGCACTGAAACTACCGCCTGCACCACAACAACGATTAGCATCCTTCATTTCTGCATATTCCATGCCTGGGATGGACTGGAGTATTTGACGTGGCTCAGCCGCTACATCCATACCACGCACCAGATGGCAAGGATCATGATAGGTCACCTTAAAGGGCAAAGAACCCAGTTTGGACAAGTCACAATGCTGGACAACAAACTGGGAGATATCCAGGACTTTCCCAGATATTTTTTTCCATTGTTCCAGGTATGGCGATCCATCCAGCACAAGTGCGTACTCATGCTGAAGAGCCGCGCCGCAAGTACCACAGGCGGTAACAATGTAATCACCACCGACCTCAGCCAGGGTTTTAATATTCTGTTCTGCTAAAGCCCGGCCACTATCTAGGTCTCCAGTGGTAAAGGCCGGCGTGCCACAGCAGCACTGCCCCTCGGGGATGAGGACATCCCAACCGTTGTTGATTAAAATATTGACCACGGCTTCGCCGGCTGGGGGGTAGATATAGTTGAGAGTACAACCTGTAAAAAAGACGACTTGCCCCTTGCTCGTCGGTACTTTTGCCTTAATCATCTTGCCGAAGCGGGAGCGGAGAGGCCTGGATGCCAAATCGGGTATTACCCGGCGCACACTAAGTCCAGCACCAGGCAGGGGGAAGCGGGCAATCCGGCCCCGTCCATCAGGCAATCTTTTGAGCACGATTCCTTGGAAAAGGGCTCCACAACGCAGAAATAAATCAAACAGTTTGCGATAGCGCAAACCGGTAAAGGCTATCTTTTTCACTAAAGGGATACCATTACGTTCTGCCAAGGCCGCCCGTGCCTGAAGGATCATGGTATCGGTGCCCACGCCTGAACCGCAGTTGGCTGTGCAAGCTTTGCAGAACAAACATTTAGCGAACCGCTCCTGCATGGCCGGCGTCAGTTCCAGTTCTCCGTCCCGTACGGCTTCCATCATTCGCGCCTTACTGCGCGGCGTACTATTCTCATTATTTTCTTCCAAAAAGACGGGACAGATCGACCGGCAGTTGCCGCAACGGGTACATTTCACAACTTCTTGGACGATTTCTTCGAACATTTCTTGTTTATTCATGGTGTTACCTCCCCTGCCGAATTAAAGATCCCCGCCGGATCTAGCTGCTGTTTAAAGGTTTTTTCCAGCTCGGCCAGTTTCCCCGTCGACCCGCCTTGATATAACCGCTGGTACTTACCAGTCACTGCGCCCCCTAGTTCTCGGGCTACAGCCTGAATGGCCAGAACAAGGTTAGCCACCTCTGTACAGCCTTGTTCCAAATATAAGTGAATTTTCCCATCGGCCAGTTGGCCGAACAGTCCCCCTGTGCAGCCCGCTGTACTAAGCAGGCGTTCTACTTTCGCCGCGAAGTTTGCCACTTGAGTATAAGGAACTTTGAATTCATCCAACAGCCAGAATTCTTTTGCTTCTTCTTCCAGGCAAGCTAAATCAGGTAGCAGGGTATCAGCCGACACCAATGTAGCTTTACAGAGAGGGAGGATGCCATTCACGAACTGGGCATATTCTCGTACCTCGGCTTCGTTGCCGTCTAGCTCGAACAAGACGCGATGTCCTGCCCCGGCTTGACGACCTAGCAGCTTATTGCTCACTGTTTTATCCAACCAGAATAACCAAGCCGGTGGCACGGGGTGATCCTGCAAAATACCAACCAGTTTGATTACATCCTCTAGGGACGTAACCTCTACGTCATAGGTTATGCGAAAAGCCGGTTGCGGCATCAGCTTGATGATGTATTGCACACCCACTGCCAAATCGGCATAAGGTCCAGTCAGAAAACGTGTGAAATCATAACCCGTCACATTTTTGATACACTTGCCACCCACTGGCGTCATATCACCATTGGGGAAGACATAGCTGGACCCCAGCAGGAAATGTTTACCTGCACCATATTTCCAGGCTGAAAGATTAGGGCAGCCACGATAAGCCCATTCGCCGATACTTAGATTGGCAAAAGCCGGTGTATCTGCCGGTATGAAGCGCATCCCCTGCTCCTTAACAATGGCACTTAGGTCTTTTAATAACAGACCGGGCGGTACAATGACCATTAGATTATCAACATCAAACTGTTCAATCTTGTTCCAATTACTCAAATCCAGCACGACACCCTTGCGTACGAGTTTGTCACGATACAATGATACGGGTGTGTTTGTCTGTTGCGCCCAATGAAAAACTTCCTGCAATTCGGTACTGCTAGTCACCACTTTGGTTTCAACATTGCCCATTATAATATTCCCTCCTCTTGAATAGCAAATTTAGTTCTGCTTTTATACAATCTCGCGTGTGTTTATTTAATTAAATCATGAATAAACAAAAATAACCACAAAGGTCATAAAATAATTTTATATATCATAAAATTTTCATGCCCCTTTGTGGTTAAACAATCATAAGCTGAGTATTATTTTTGTTCAATACCCGCAATGACTTTAGCCAGTTCTTTTTTCTGTTCAATATTGCCTTGACGAGAGATCATGATACGTTGTGCCTGTGGTGATCCGGCGCCGTGCATGGATTCTGTCCGATAACCAACAGCGGCGGTACCCAAAGTAATATTCTCAATTAAGCGCAAAATACGCATACGGTTTTCAGTGGATACCGATCCTACACCACGGAAATATTTTTCCACTACCTTGCCAATTTCCGGATGACGCAGGTCTTTTTCCGACGGCATGGTCACCATCAGACCACCAGCGACATCTTCAGCCAAACGAGCAATTTCATAAGGGAAGCGAGTAATATTTTGTTTGCAAACATTAGCAAGTAATAGATCAATCATATAATTACCTGATGCTGTCTTAAACCCTTCCGCAGAACAAGCAATACCACAAGCATATAACGTTTCATTCAAATGCATCATCTCAATCAGCTTATCCTTGACATGAGAAGCCTTTGCCGCACCATTATAATCAGCAGCCAGTGCCGTGGCGCCGATGAGGACATCGCCGACACCAACTTTACAGCCGCCATAACTTTGACGATGATAACCGCCAAAACGTTCTACTAACAGACCACTAAATTCATACTCCCCACACATAAAGACATTTTCCCACGGGATAAACACATGATCAAATACCATGAGTGCTTCGTGTCCACCGAACTGCTTGTTTCCAACGTCGATATCTCCGCCTTCCATTTTGCGAGTATCACAAGATTGACGGCCATAAATATAGAGTATCCCCTCGGCATCGGCTGGCGCTACAAAAGACACCGCATAATCAGCATCTTCTTTTACCATGGAGATTGTTGGCATTACCAAAATCATATGAGAGTTAAGAGCGCCTGTTTGATGGGCCTTCGCGCCACAAACCACAATACCGTCTGTTCTTTTTTCCACAACGTGTACATATAAGTCAGGATCAATTTGCTTGCTTGGCGATAAACCGCGATCGCCTTTAGGATCGGTCATGGCACCATCCACGGTCCAATCTTCTTCCTGCATTTGCAGTAGGAATTTTGTAAACCGCTCATGATAATCCGTGCCTAACTTCTTGTCCATTTCAAAAGTAACGCTGTTCACAGCATTAATGGCATCCATACCTACGCAACGTTGGAAACAGGCCGCAGTCTTTTGGCCAAGTAAACGTTGCATTTTTACTTTTTTAACAAGATCATCTGTGCTTTGGTGCAAATGACAAAAACGATTTACCTTTTTGCCCGTAAGATGGGATGTCGCCGTCATAAGATCTGCATACTGAGGATCTTCTGCCAATTCATACGTCATTTTTACAGAATTCATGGATGGTCTAATCATGGGATGATCCACTGGATTAGTGACTAATTCACCTTGTAGGTACACTTTAAAATTAAGTTTGCGTAAGCTTTCTTCATATTGTTCCGCTGTTTTAAAAGCCATATAGATACCCTCCTAACATTTATGGTCCTTGATCATATATACGTTATTTTCCTCTGTTAAAGTGAATAAAGGAAAAGTTAATTGCGAAGTCTGTTGTCGATTTTTTAACGATCTGAGGGGATGAGATCAGCTTCTGAGATAATACTCCTCAGAAGCCTAACACATCTTTTCTACTTATTTTTTTAACATGGTGGCTTTACCATCGGTGACCACAACGCCGTTTTGGTTGGTTACCGTCGTTCTCAAGATAACCCGATTTTTGCCCTCGATCAGTTCAATGACTTCGACAGTCGCGGTGACGGTATCGCCAATTTTCACCGGTGCTAAAAATTTTAGTTCTTGTCCCATATAAATAGAGTTAGCACCAGGTAATGAAGTTCCGATCACTGCAGATATGAAGCCAGCTGACAACATACCATGTGCAATTCTTTCTTTAAACATTGTAGTCTTAGCAAATTCTGCATTAATGTGGACAGGGTTAAAATCGCCAGTTACTCCGGCGAAAGTATAAATGTCATATTCGGTAACTGTCTTGGACATACTGGCTTTATCGCCGATTTTTAGGTCAGCAAATTTAATATCTTCTACCATAATAATCCACGTCCTTTTTAATTTTTTTAAAGAAATTTTAAGCCGCGAAGGCACAGAGTACGCGGAGAAGGGATAGTTATTATAAACCCTCTGCGTCCTCTGCGCCCTGCGGCTGGTAAAGCTTCTAAACTATGATACTAACGCAGCCGCCACGTGATTACTAGCTTACTAGCGCAGAATGGAACCTGAGATAACCATACGTTGGACTTGATTGGTGCCTTCATATATCTGGGTAATTTTAGCATTTCTCATTAGACGTTCCACAGGGTATTCCTTACTAAAACCATAACCGCCGAAAATTTGTACAGCGTCCGTCGTAATTGACATGGCTGCATCGGATGCAAACATTTTAGCCATCGCCGCTTCTTTGCTATAAGGTAATCCCTCATTTTTCAAGTAGGCAGCACGATAGGTAAGCAAGCGAGCCGCATCTAATTGAGTCGCCATATCTGCAAGCATGAAAGCGATAGCCTGATTGCTAGCGATGGGCTTACCAAATTGTACACGTTCCTTGGAATATTTGATGGCATGATCAAGCGCCGCTTGAGCGATGCCCAGAGCCTGAGCCGCAACACCAATCCGGCCGCCATCTAACGTCGCCATAGCAATTTTGAATCCGCTGCCCTCGGCGCCAAGCAAATTTTCAGTGGGAACCTTGACGTCCTGGAAGACCAGTTCCATGGTTTGGGATGCATGGATTCCCATTTTATGTTCTTTTTTACCAAAAGTGAACCCTGGCATACCTTTTTCCAAGATAAAGGCTGAAATACCTTTTAGGCCCTTGGATTTGTCCGTCATGCCAAAAACAATATAGGTTTCGGCATCGCCGCCATTGGTAATAAATATCTTGCTACCGTTCAGTACATAATGGTCACCATTCAATACTGCCACTGTTTGCTGAGCAGAAGCGTCTGTACCAGCATTAGGTTCGGTCAAACCAAAAGCACCTAGCGCGTCGCCATTTGCCAATGGTACCAAGTATTTTTGTTTTTGTTCTTCAGTACCATATTGGAAAATTGGCCAAGCACACAAGGACACGGATGCCGAATAACCGGTTGCTACACTATCGTCAACACAGGCAATTTCTTCACTCGCCAAGATATAGCTTATATAGTCGCCATCAGCACCACCATATTTTTCTGGAAAGCAAATACCTGTCAAGCCAAGGGCACCTGCTTGGTCGTAAAGATCTCGTGAGTATTCTTCTTTTTCGTCTCGCTCTGCGACACCTGGCGCAATTTCTTTTCTAGCAAAATCTCTCGCCAGCTTTTGCATCATCTTTTGGTCTTCGGTCAGTGCAAAGTCCATACTCTAAAATCCCCCTTATTTACTTCATTTGTGCTTGCAGTAATTCTCTACCACGGTTAAAGGCACGTACGTCGGCATCATGAAATTTTTCTTTTACCATCGAAAGTAACTTCTGAAGAATGGCATCCGCTGGAATCAAGTCTGTAATCACACTAAATGCACCAAGCATAACAACATTTGTTAAAAGAACATCACCAAGTTCTTTAGCACTTTGCGTAGCATCAATAAAGTAACCCTGTATGCCTTTGCTTTCAATCTCAGTTCTCATTTCTTCGAGGGAAGGATACTTATCAACTTTCAGATTGGATAATATGGTTGGTATTTGTGTTGTATTAATAATAAATTTACCTGACTTATTGAGCATATTGATATATCGCAAGGCCTCTAATGGCTCGAATCCTAATAATACATCAGCGCGCCCTTGAGGTACTAATGGCGAGAATATTGTTCCGTCGGAAATTCGAACATGGGATAATACGGAACCGCCCCGCTGAGCTGCCCCTTTAGTTTCTGTATTTACTACATCATATCCGGCATCCATAGCACATTTAGCTACAGCCTGAGAAGCTAGAATATTACCTTGTCCACCAACACCAGCAATTACTAAATCGAATTTCATTTAATGGCCCCCCTCTTGCATACTGATATACAAACTCCGCAGCCATTACAGCCGCTTTCATCAATTACTGCTTTTTTATCTACAATTGTGATGGCTGGACATCCGAAAGTACGAACACAGATACTACATCCATTACAAACTTCAGTATCTATTTTAACTTCTTTCGGTGTGTAGGAAAGTCGTCCTTCCCGACCAAATTTCAAGTAACAAAGGGCCTCGGCAATGACTACCTTGACACCTGGTTGAGCTGTAGCTTCAGTAAGCACTCTTTCAGTTTCCTCTACATCATAGGAGTTGCAATGAAATACTTTAGCGCCCATAGCGGTAGCAATCGCACCAGGATCCATGCCTTGAACTTTATCATTCAAATTATTCCCAGTAGCTGGATGAGGTTGGAAGCCCGTCATCGCTGTTGTTGAGTTATAAGCAATAACAACAGTAATATCACCATTATTATAGATGGAACTAGCTAGTCCAGTTAATCCATTATGAAAGAATGTAGAGTCGCCAATCAAAGCATAAACAGGTTTATCAAATCCTGCAACTTTAACACCATGAGCCATAGGAATGGATGATCCCATGCAATAAATAGTAGCCTGTAGTTTTATCGGTTCAAATGTCCCAGCATCATGACAGCCAATATCGCCTAGCACAACACCACCATTTTTCTTGACAACATTTTTCATAGCAAATAGTAGTCCACGATGGCTACAACCAGTACACTGGGTTCTGGTACGAGCTGGAATATATTGAGATTGTTTGCTTTCTGGATAAGCCTGGCCAGCAATAGCACTTTCTATCCCTGACAGCACAAAACTAGCAGAAATTTCGCCTTCCTTCGGCAAGTAACTTTCACGACCAAGGACTTCAAGAATGACTTTATTTTCAAAACACAATTGTTTGATTAAACGTTCCACAACTGGTTCGATTTCTTCAAAAATAACTACTTTTGTCAAGTCTTTGACAAAGCTCAGAACTTTTTGTTCTGGTAACGGTAATGTACCCAGCTTCAAGATTGGCAATTTTTTGCCGTAAATTTCCTCAGCTTCTTTTAGGAACGCATAACCAATACCACAGCCAATGAAGCCAATCTGACCTTCGCCAGCTTCGATATGATTAAATGGTGATTCCTCGGCATAAGCCTTTAAGCCTACTTGTTTCTCATTGAGCCAACGATGGCGCATTTTGGGACGTAATTCGCCGCCCAATTCTTTTTCAACAACTGCAGACATAACAAAGCGACTGCGGTCAATAATAAAGTCTGGTTTATTGTCATTAGGTTGAATGTCACCATAAGTAACCATACAACCAGCATGATTGATACGCATAACGGGTCTAAGGGCAAATACCAATTCATGTTTTTCCGACAATTCATAGGCAGCTTTTGTCATTTCATAGGCTTCTTGTACACTGGAAGGATCAAATACTGGTAAATGAGCGTAATTATGAATAAGTACCCGCGTATCTTCCTCACACTGAGAAGACAGTCCACCTGGATCATCGGCAGAAATGAGAACTAGACCTGCATGAATTCCCGTAAAATTAATATGCATTAAAAAATCTGCAGCAGCGTTAGTACCATTATGTTTCATAACAGCCATTGAACGCTGATTTGTTAAGGAAGCTGCACCAGCAACCTCGAAAGCATGTTTCTCATTTGTCGCCCACTCGGCATATACTTCTGGATAACTTGCACAATGATCAACTATTTCTGTGGCCGGTGTACCTGGGTATCCAGCTACAACTCTGACCCCACATTCTCTGGCGGCCCGAGCGATGGCTTCGTTGCCTAGCATAAATTGTTTGTTCATATGTTTGCCTCCCTAATTTCAATTATTGTGAGTGCTACTATTTTGTCTACACGCCGGCCATAGCAGAGACGGCATCTTTCGAATAACGTTCTCATCACCCCCTTCGATTAATAAAATACTGTGGAACAATTGAAACCCCACTTTCTCTTATGGAACTCCTAGGATACAGCCATAACGATTGATTTAAATCAGTTCTTATATGTGTACCTTGTTCTACATTCAGAACTTTTTTTATACCCCTCATCAGTGGGGTATAAAGGAAGGGTATAACGATAACTTGAACAGTTGACTTAACAATGGGCCACATTCAACTACTACATTCGTTAATCAGAACAATGTTCACATACGAGAATACTTATAAATTTATTTTACTACTTATACATATTCTACGCAATTCCGTTTACTCCTGCTAAATATCAAAACATTTTGAAAAATATTTTAAATCATATCAAAGTTTCAGCGTTTCTTTATATTTTACCCAATCGCATAGATACATTCGTTGCCGTCGAGCGAATCTTATCGGTCAACTCTGCCAAAAAATCATCATTGACTCGAATTGCAGGTACTGTTACGCTAATGGCGGCTATCATTTTATGAAATTTGTCGTAAATCGGTACCGCTACACAAAAACCTCCAGGAATAATTTCTTGGTTGTCAGTGGCGTAGCCTTTTACAGTAATCTGTTTTAATTCAACCAGCAACTTTTCGTATGAAAAAATAGTATGTTCTGTGTAGCGCTCAAGTTCAACATTGCCGAGGCGCGCTTTTAGCTCGTCTTCGTCAAGGGAAGATAACATCAATTTCCCAAGAGCAACAGCATGCGCGGGAATTTTAAAACCTAACGTTGTTACGCTTATATCCTTCACTCCCTGGCTTTTTGCGATATAGACGACAAAACGTCCATCTAACAAACCAGCTTGTGTGGTTTCTCCCAATTCGTCACTGAGTTTCTTAATTCCTAGCCATATTTCTCGCGTTAGATTGGTGTTATTTATACACGATGCACTAATCTGAATTAATTTTGAGCCAGGATAATAAACTCGCATATCAAGATCCAATTGTATATAATCCCGATTAATTAAATCCTGCAACAGATAAGATAGAGAACTTTTGGGTATGTCCAAAATATCGCGGATGATCGCAAAGGTAGGTGGTTTATGAGCATTTATTATAAACTCGATAATGTCGAGAGCCCGCGACGCAGATTTTACAATAGCTGGTATTGGTTTACTCACCTTATCCCTCCTCCCATTTTTCAGTTTGTTCTTCAAACACGTTGTATCGACCCGATTAATATGATGTGACGATGATTTTATCCATATACGCGAAAAGCGTTCATAAGTGTGGATCAAGATATTTAAATGATAACATTCACCGATTGTCACTGTCAATATATTTTAGCCGAATTTCATGCCCTAAATTTTCTAAAAAAATTAACACCCTTGATCCTATCATTCATTTGCTTATTCATCAAGAATAACGTATAATACTAATTATTAATAGACATTTTTTCTATGTTCTATATTGTGAACTTATTTCACATATAAGAACCACGTAGACATGTATTATTATTTATAGTATATGCTCACCAGATTAATAGTATTCAGATACCCAAATTAATTAACATGGAGGTAATATATATGTTTAAAGGAATTCTTACTCCTGTCATTACTATCTTAGATGAACAGGGGAAGCTTGATTTTGAAGGAAATAAGATTGTTATTAATCGATTGATTGATAACGGAATAAATGGGCTGCTTTTTTTTGGTAGTATCGGTGAATTTTTTACGCTTACCATGGACGAAAAGAAGGATTTTATTCAGTTTGTGGTAAAGACCGTCGATAAAAGGGTTCCGGTCTTAATTGGTACCGGGGGGACTATCCAAGAAGAGGTCATTGAACTCACCCAGTTTGCTGAACACGAAGGTGCAGATGGGGTTGTTGTGATTTTACCTTATTATTTCAAGCTTGATTCAGAAACAATTTACAGATATTATGCAAATATTGCTCATAGTACTTCGTTGCCAATTATGCTTTATAATTTCCCAGATCGGACTGGAGTTGATTTGACACCTGATCTTGTTCTGAGTTTAGCTAAAGAATTTAGTCATATTGTAGCTATCAAGGATACTGTTGACAATATTAGTCATACACGAAAAATGATTCAGGTCGTCAAGGAACAACGTCCCGACTTTACAATTTTGTCAGGATTTGATGAGTATTTAATTCCCAATCTAATGGCCGGGGGTGATGGCGTACTCTGCGGTTTGACGAACATTGCACCCGAACTTTTTACAGGTTTACTGAAAGCATATCAAGCAAAGGATTTCGACAAAGTTGTTGCAGCAAACAAAAAAATCTCAATTTTGATGAACATCTATGATGTTACCGATCCTTTTGTGGCTGGTATTAAAGGTGCCGTTGCGTTAAAGGGTGTTCCGATTAGTACGGTTGTCAAAGAGCCCGCCACAGTAATTAGCGAGCAACAACTTCATGTCATTCGTGATATTTTAGTAAAAGCTGATAAAGCTTAATAAACTCGCCCAGTTAAAGCTGGTATGGATTCGGCTCTCACTTAAGAAGTGGATATTACAATTCAATAGAAAGAAAGACTTGGCAACAGTTATCTAGACTAGATAACCAAAGCCGAGTCTTTCTTTTATAACGACCTAATATTACTTATAGGCCTAAAAGATCTAGAGTTTTCCGGTCGGCGATACCGCTCGGTTTAAGTCCGGAGCCATGCTGAAATCGTTTCAAGGCTTCCTCTGTATCTTTGTTAAAGAAGCCGTCCGCGCGTCCCTCTAGATAACCCAAGATCCTTAGTTTACGTTGCAATAACACAACATCGGCACCTAAAGTCTCGAACTTGAGCACCCGTTGGATGGGAAATACCTCACCTTCAATGCGCACTGATGTGCCAACAGGCACCCACTCAAAAAGTTCCTCAATATCTTTGTTGCGTAAACGAATGCAACCTTGGCTAATAAAGTGGCCAATACTCCATGGACGGTTAGTACCGTGAATGCCATACCCGCCCCAAGGAACATCTAGGCCCAGAAAACGGGTGCCTAAGATATCGCCTGATCGATGCGACTTCCAAATGACTCTCCAGTCCCCAATCGGCGTTGGCGTCTCACTCCCACCAACGGCTATGGAATATCGTTTATATACTTTTCCATTTTCATACAATTCCAAAATTCTGGCCGGGACCTTGATCACTATGGCTATATTACCTGTAGGCGCTTCTGACCTTTGATTGGGAATAGCCGCCAAATCTAATTCATCCCAATATCCATAACCTATAATGCCGATAAATAGGCTAATCACTAGTAGCGATGTTATGGCGAAATGTATACTAGACTTACGTATGGTTATCGCCCTCAATCAAATCACCCCCCGCCCGATACGTCATCCTCACAATATATGTACCGTCGAACTGGAATATACCAAGGGTCACTCGTAGGGACGTTTCTCATAATACCACCTACTTCAGTGTGCAAAATAGCGCAATACGCCGCCCATTAAGTTAGCTGTATTGCCTGTTTGTATTTCGGCGATGGAATCGACAAATCCTTTATTATTGGATATTGCTTTTACAGTTCCAGAATTGGTCTCTATTGTCAAAATTAATTGGTTTAGTTTGACTAAAAGCGTCTGATCTAGAGTTAGCATTGTCCCAAAATCCAGCAACACCCGTGGATTACCTGTTAAATATTCCTCTAGTTCCAAAGCTAACGACTGGCAACTGATGAGTGTGATATTTCGATTAATGACCACATGTATCAAATTATTGCCCTGAACACTGATACAATAGGGCGGTAAGTAGTTGTCTGCAACACTCCCCACCGTGGACGTTGGGTCATCTGATCCTTTCATTTTCCGCACACGTTCCATATGTTTTTTCAAATCAACTTCCTGCTGCAAGACATTGTTTAGTACGAGAGCAACCTTTTCCTTATTTATTGGTTTAATAATAAAATGCCTAGCTCCTCGTTCCAAAGCATCAATAACTACCCTACGTTCTTCCATGGCGCTGATCACTATAATCCTGGCATCAGGAAAAGTAGCGATGATTTTAGATGTCGCCTCTGCCCCACCCAGTCCTTGCATCGTCAAATCCATCGTCACCACATCCGGCTTTAGCTTGCTATACTCCACGAAGGCCTGAGAACCGTTGGGCACCTCACCAACAACCACGTGCCCTAATGATGTTATAATCTCCCGCAGAATCTTCCGTGCCACAGCAGAATCATCGGCAATAAGTACTCGTGCCATCTAACATTCACCTCCAGATTCCATTTAAGCTCATTTGCGTAACACATCCCGCAAACTATCTAGTAGTCTTGTCCGGTCAAGCTTATACTCATATACATCAAAGCCGGCCCGCAGCCCTTTTTCCTTATTAACATCTCCCGTTAAGGAGGTAAGAGCAATCACGGGCAGATGCCGTAAAGCTTCGCTAGAGCGAATGGCCCTTACTAATTCAATGCCCGTCATAAGGGGCATTTCAATATCACTTACGACCACATCTACCTTCGTTTGACCCAATTTTTCAAAAGCTTCCCGGCCATTCTCGGCGGTAATGACCTCATAGCCGTCACTTTCCAGGTAACTCTTAACGACTTTCAAAAAAAATGGAGTATCTTCCACAAGGAGAATGGTAATCCTCCTGTCTTCTCCAGCTCTACTAGCATGATATTTCCCTGGGTTTTCTCGGAAACCGAAAGAATTACCATAATACTCGGGTGCCGCTTTAGTAAAAAGTGTATGCAGATTTAATAACGTGACCACTGTATCGTTAATCAGTGCCGACCCCAAGATACCAACACCACAAACGCCATCTTTATCCAGTGATACCGTTGTCTGTATGGTATCATGTATTTCTTCAGCGATGATCCCGATAACGTGGCTGACTAGCTTCGGCAATATGATATAGACCTTAGACGGCTTATTCTTCTTTTGTGAAATAGGCAAGTAATGCTCTGGCCTAATCACTCTGATTGTCTGTCCTTGAAAGGAAAAATAATATTTCGAACCGATCTTTTGTAGGCGAGATATATCCACCTCTTCAACCCGAGACACCATCCCCAGATCCAGACCAAGCATTTCATCACCAGAGCATTTAAACAGCAATAAATACTGCTGTTCTTCTTCAATTGGCCTTGGCACTCGAACATTTAATAGGGTTTTATCTTCGACAAGGGAAATGCCAGCATAAAGCCGCAGGCTGTCCGTATCAAGAATCATGGCAATACCGCCGTCCCCCAAGACTGTCATGCCCGAAAAGAGACTACAATTACTAATGACTACCGATAGAGGCTTCACCAAAATTTCTTCCGTATCATACACGGTATCGACTATTAACCCATAGGAAGCACTACCGGATTTTACGATTAAAATGCGCAGGACCTGGCCATTATCTGTAAAACAGTCCAGTTTACCCTTCGCCTGGTCGGTGGTTTTCTCATCCATTAGCTCACTGAGCCTTATAATGGGTATCAATCTTTCGCGCAGACGTAATACCGGACGATTATGTACATATTCTATTCGGTTTGCACTTGTTTCCCCTGACCAGATCAATATCAATTCTCTCAAATCGTCCTGGGGCACGGCGAAGGATTGACCATCCGCCTCCACAATTAATGCCGAAATAATGGCCAGGGTCAACGGCAATATCAAGCGAAACGTTGTTCCTACCCCTACATCAGAAAGGATTTCGATCTTGCCGCCCAATTTTTCAATATTTGTCTTTACTACATCCATACCGACACCACGACCGGAAATTTCAGTAACAACCTCTGCCGTCGAAAAACCTGGGGCCATAATGAAATTAAAAACATCAGCCTCACCCATAGTGACAATTTCTTTTTTGCTGATCAGCCCTTTGTCCACCGCTGTGGCTTTAACCTTTTCTAGATCAATACCACCACCGTCATCGCAAACATCCACAACCATGCGCCCCCCTTGCGGGTATGCACGAAGAATAAGGCAACCAACCAAGGGTTTATTTTTATTTTCCCGAATCTTTGGCAATTCAATGCCATGATCTAGGGCATTCCTGACCAAATGGGTGATGGGATCAACCAAGGCCTCAATCAACGAACGATCCAGCTCAAAATTCATGCCTTCCAACACCAAATCGACTTCTTTGCCCACCTTACGTGACATATCCCTCACCAAACGAGGAAACTTGTTGAAAACGTTAGCGATAGGCTGCATCCTGGCTTTCATGATTTTTTTTTGCAAATTGGTGGTCAGCTCATTGATCCCTTGGGCTACCGTCTCCAACTGAGCTACCTCTTTGCCAGTATCTTTGGCGATTCTGAGCAATTGATTGCGCCGTAGGACCATTTCACCGGCCAGATTGAGCAAGTCATTTAACAAGCCGACATTAACCCTTACACTCTCTTCCACCATCACCCCTGGCTTGCCGTCCTGGCGGATACTTTCTTTCTGCCTCACGGGCAATGGCGTTCTCGTCTCACTAACAGTAGCTTCCGCAACTGGTTCGCCAGGTAGTCTAAGTGGGTCTTGAGGCGTTTTTTCTATAGTTGGCTGATCTGAGGCCGTCAGCTGATCCCACAAATCCCAGGCTGAAGAGGGGGTAGCTAGCTGATTCGTTTCATACCCAGGTACATCTAAGAAGTTTTGGATGGCACCCACATGGCTGGCAATATCATATTTTTCACTGCCCATTGGATTGTCGACAAGTTCCTTCAATACATCGGTAGCTGATAGTAGTACATCAATCATCTGCGAGTTGACTTCCAGCCGATGCTCACGAAACTCGCCAAATAAATTCTCAATAATGTGGGCTAATTCCACAATTCTATATAGTTCAAAAAAGCTGGCAGTGCCTTTTATACTGTGGGCGGCGCGAAAAATTTCATTAATAATGTCCTCATCCTCTTCGCCCTCATCCAAACGCAAGAGGCCTGCTTCCATTTTCCCAATATGGGCCTGTGCTTCAACGACAAATTCATTGAGAAGTTCATGGATCATTTCTCTATCCTGCTCCAAGCCGATCACCTACCGCCACTCAATTTTTTCCACTCACTATACTTTGAATTTTCTTACCAGCACTTCGAGACGATTGGTTATTTCTCCTACTTCGTAGGCACACTCACTGGTTTTGGAAGCTTTTATTGCCGTATCAGTAATTGCCTTTTCAACTTCCTGGGCACTTTGTGAAATATCCTGACTGCCCTTTGCGATCTCCTGGGTAGCTTGAGAGATGTTTTTCATCGATGAGGTCATTTCATCTGTACTGTGGGCAACATCCCCCGCCTTACGAGAAATGTCGGCAGTGGTGTGGAACACGGCTTCCACTCCACTTGCTGCTTGTATCCCACTTTTTGAAACCTGCTCAGTCTTACCTGCAATATCACTGATTGCCTTGCTGATGGAAGTTATCTGATTTACACCCACTGACATGACGCTAGAGATATTGCCCACTTTTTGGGATTGTTCGCTCACAGCCGAAGCAATGGTTCGCGTAATATCCATTGTCTCGGCCACTACATCAGTAATCTTTTTCACAACGTCTACCGCAGCTCCCATATCGTTTTGCATTTCTTCAATTTGTTTTGCAATCAAACTAGCTTCTTCTGCCGTCCTTTTTGATAATTCTTTTACTTCCGCGGCCACTACGGCAAATCCTTTGCCAGCTTCTCCAGCACCGGCCGCTTCAATGGTTGCGTTTAAGGCCAACATGTTGGTTTGTTCGGCTATGCGACCGATAATCGCCACAATTTTGTTAATTTGTTTCGATGAAACACTTAACTTTTGGATAATGTCATTTGTTTCAAGGGACCGGCTTTTGGCTTCCATAGTAATGTCAATGGAACGGTTGCAGAAAATCGCTACTTCTTGAGCAACAATGGCTACACTATTGACACTATGGCAAATTTCTTCAATCACAACACTAACCTGTTTCACTTCTTTAGCTACACCTTCTGATGCCTGTACAGCCTCCTTAGAGGCGAGGGACATTTCGTTAGCTAGTTCACTCACGGCTTTGACATTGTAGCTAACATGTTCCGTGGAACTGGCAGTTTCTTCGATACTCGCCGAGATCTGCTCCAAATTGACGCTGACCATACCAACGGTGGCACTCATCTCTTGACTATTTGCCGCTACATTGGATGCAATATCTACCAAAACACCGGCACTACCTTGTAATTCCACCGTTGCACTAACAATATCTTTGATCATATCTTGCAGGTCATCCACCATCTTGTTAAAATTTCGGGCCAAGATACCAATTTCATTATCGGAGTTGACGGCAACCCTCACGGTGAGGTCACCATTCTTAATAAGCTCCGTAGCACTGACAATTTCGATAAGAGGCCTTGTGAGACGATTAGAGAACCAGTAGGAAAACAGCGCAGAAATCCCAATCACAAAGATACTGATAAAAATATTTTTCATTGCCACATTATTAATAAACGCTAAGGCCGCACTTTTCTTTTGGACCATAATCAAGTTCCAAGGGTCTGAGCCGCCAGGCATTGAAACACTACGATAGGCGCAAATATATTCATCCCCGTTACCGTCAATATATTCTCCAACCCCCATTTCCCCTTTAAGAACTTTATCAATAATAGCTTTCAGGGTGGCTGGAACTGGAAAATCAACTTCTTCCGTCTGTTCATTGCCTTTTTCATCTCTAACAATGCTGCCTTGGGTATCCTTTTTTAATACAATTTTCTTTTGTGTTTTATAATTATATAGTTCAGCGACCTGACCTTTATCAGGGTGGGCTACAACCACGCCATCTCCATCCAAAAGGTAAGCATAGCTACCTATTCCAACATTATATTTCTCCACCATTTGTTGCAGGGTCGATGTTTCGATATCGGCCATCATCAAGCCTACTAGTTTATCCCCATTATACATGCCGTTCACAGCGGTAGTCACTGCCATATTTCCGGCAACGGAATAATAGGATTTGGTTATGTAGGATTTCTTTTCAGCCATAAATTTTTTAAACCACCAACGATCAGCCCGGTTAGTTAATACGCCACTAGACCGTGCTGTCTGATCACCGTTCAGTGTATGGCTTACTAGTAGTTGAAAAAATGGATAACGCTTGGTGGTCTCCTCTAATATCTTTTTTTGCTTTTCCCCATCATTACCAAGCATATCGGCATTTACAGCCAATTGGGCGTTAAGATTGTAAGCATTCTGCATAAATTGACTGATATTAGCTGCTAAGCTTTCCGCCATCACTGTATTGGTCTGTTTTATATTTTTTTCATAGCCCGAGGAAATTAGGTAGTAACTGACCGACATGGACACAACAATGGCAAGAATTACCAAGGCGCAGTTCATGAAAATAAATTGATTACGGATGGATTTAAACATAATTCCCTTCCTTTCTTTGACACATTAATTCATACGTTTATTCTGTTTAGCAATAACCTTAGTCTTTCCAGCAGACTTTGATGATGTCCATTTCGTTATCGATTGTTCTTGATAACCACGTTTAGCTTTTCAGCATTATCATAGGCAAAAAAAAATCCCCCTTGCTACGCTGATTTTGCGAATAGATTTCTATCGTAGTACATCATTTTTCTCTGTCTGAATCATTGTCATTACAAATTCCTATGATTAGTATAAATTATCATAAACTAACTCAAATGCTCGCCGTTAAGTTATTGTATTGGTTGTCTTCAAATGTCGAATAATAAATTATATTCTCACAATAAATGAATAATCCTTCATTTGTGCCAGTATAACATGAAATAAACTAAGATAATAAGCGGTTCCCTGTTATTATCAGCGAGGTTACTAAAAAAGCACCCTATTTATAAGTACAGATACATTTTAGGGGTATACAAATGTATCACTGCATATCAAAAACGCTAGTGGGTCTTATGAAACCGCAGAGGCGCAGAGAACACAGAGAAGATATTATTATTTATTAAAAACTTATACTTGCTGATAGAGTAAAAAAGGACTGTTGAAACACATTTATGTATTTCAGCAGTCCTTTTTTGTAGCTATCATATTATGAAATAGACTTTTTCAGTGACCTCACATACGCCAAGTCTTTTCATTCTTTTATAAAATTCCAATCTCTTCATCTGTCAAATAACATGCCGGGTCTGATTCCCAGAAATCGCCGGTGGTAGCTTCTGCACGAGCGCGGAAATTGCCATTACAAACATTCAACCATTTACAGATGCCACAGCGACCTTTGAGGAGTGCCTTACGGTCTTTCAGACCAGCTAGTATAGGATTTGATTCATCTGTCCAAATATCGCCAATAGCTCGCTCACGCACATTACCAAAAGTATAATTTTGAGTGAACTGATCCGAATGAACATTTCCCAAAGGATCAACATTACCAAAAGCAATCCCTGAGCGGTTACCACCATTGCGCATCATAAGCTCCCATATTTTTTCTGCACGTACAGCATCTTTTTTCAAAGATTGTAGATACAGATATACAATATCAGCATGATTATCAACTGTTAAAATTTCACATTTATCACCTAATTCTTGAGCTTTACCCATAATCAGATCCATAGCTTCCCGCGATTCCCTATGGCTGACATCATGTTGCATCATTTCTGAAGCCCTGCCTGAATATACTAAATGATAAAAACACACTCTGGGAATTTGTTCTTCTTTAATAAGCCGAAAAATGTCTTCCAGATCTTTGAAATTGTAGCGATTAATCGTAAAACGCAGCCCAACCCGTTGCCCAATATCTAAACAATTGCGGATCCCCTGTAGGGCTTTGTCAAAAGCCCCTGATTGCCCACGAAATTTGTCGTTCACTTCGCCCAGGCCATCAAGACTGATGCCCACATAACCTACCTGTAAGGCTTTGATATCCTTTGCCATTTTTTTATCAATCAATGTCCCATTTGTCGAAAAGGTAGCCCGAATGCCACGTTCCTTAGCATGTTTAACCAATTCAAAAACATCAGGACGAATCAAAGGCTCTCCCCCTGATAGTAACAGTACAGGTACTTTGAAGTCAGCACAATCATCAATAAATTTTTTAGCTTCAGCCGTTGTTAACTCACCATCATATTTTTTGCTATCTGAATCAGAATAGCAATGAACACATTTCAAATTGCAGGTTCTAGTAATATTCCAGGCAATTACTGGTCCCATACCAGCGGCCGCGCCATGACGCTGACCACTAACACCTTTAGCATAACGAAGGCTATCCCCAAAGTTATCGGTATCACAAAGCAGTTTGCTTACACCAATCATTTTTTCACTTCTTTTCTTAGTATTTTTTTACAACATAGACGAATTTTTTTAACCGCAGAGGCGCAGAGGACACAGAGGAAAAAATGTTATTACTTCCATTATTGTAACAGCCTTATGTGGATACTGTCTACATCCAATCAAAGGATACTATGGGCTACTCAATACCACTTGACTGCTAAAATCCCCACATATTCCTTTAAGGCCAAACTAACCTCTAGCAACCCACTGGCGCTCGGCCACAACTGATGTGGCTGAAAGGAACTATGCAGGTTGGTCTGATAATCTGTCGGATAGGGAATGACTGACAAATTAACCTTTGCAAACTGTAATACTGACCTCTCCATATGAAAAGCCGATGTGACCAAGATAGGCCGTGTGAAATGATACTGTTCGATTAATCTTTTAGTATATTTTGCATTTTCTGTTGTATTCAGACTTTGGTTTTCAACAATGACCTTATCTTCTGGAACGCCAAGCCCCATTAAAATCACTTTAGCAATATCGGCTTCAGAACCTGTCGTCTCTAACACCTTGCCACCTGAAACTAAAATTGGAAGATTAAGCTTATGATATAACTGGGCACAAGTCAACAGACGATTGGCGGCAAAACCTGATAAATGACCTTGCCCATTCACATTAGGAGTATCTAGGGTGGCCCCGCCGCCCAACATAACAATCACATCACCATGTACATCACTTGGTGGCTGATATTGACCTTCTAAAGAGCCAATCAACTGATCACCCACCAAGGGAATGGTGGTTAAATAAAAAACTACTGTCAAAACGAGTATTACCTTCGCCCAACTATAATGCCTGCGATAGAGATAAAAGCACAGTACTAATAAAGCAATAATAATACTACCCGGGGGAAATAAAAAGGTACTGTATAAAAATTTAATAAAATATATCAAGATTTTCACCTCCATGTTACAATAGTATCAGAATTTCCCAAATACTCTCTCTTCAAGTTCCACCATCTATTATAAACGGTTACAGCATGAAGGTAAAGTGAACTCGTCCTGCTAAAGCTAGACGTGATAACTTCGGTAGTAGCTCGACTAGCACCGCTCATAGAAGTGGCAGTCATAAAATTAGATGAATTTTCGACTGGATAACGATCAATATATATGAGAGGCGCTGATTATTATCGCTGCTATAATGACCGCAGTCAACGATTTGACCCCTGGGCTCATCCTCAGTCATGCCGTTATCACTCCTAACGGCAAAACCCTCTTAGTACGAGGCGGAATAATAACCTCCCGTGCAATCGCACTGTTGAGCATGTGGAATATAAATTATGTACATATTGATATTGACGACAGTCCACAAGAGGTTTTGGATAACGTGCAATTCACCGCCCCTTATGCTGCTGATATTTCAAGCGAATGTGCTAAGTTTTTTCAGGAATATAATACTCTGGTAAAAAGCGCAGCAAGCTCCTTCGATTTTGTGCGCAATCAAAATAAAGTACCCATTTTGGAACTTAAAGACATTTCTTTCATTGTCTATTCATCAATATTGACAACTGGACCGGCCATTATGGATTATCTACTCATCAGCGATCATCACTTAGCTGATGAAGTAAGCCGTCATAATGTTATGGTGGCTTACATCTGCGGCTTAATAGGTCGTCAAATGAGCCTTAATGAAATCGAACTACAAACACTGACCTTAGGCGGTTTATTACATGATATTGGCAAAATGGTTATTAGTAAAGGAGGCAGTCCTGAGCCTCACGCTCATGTGATTAATGGTGGGCAACTACTCCGAAACGTAAAAGGCATTCCTGAAGAAGTAATGCTCAGCGTATTACAACATCACGAATATCTGGACGGCACTGGCTTTCCCTTAGGCGCTTGCGGCAGCAAAATCCACCCTTATGCCAAAATCATTACAATCGCCGATATCTTCCACTCTAAGACATATCAACATGACCATTGCAACCCGTTTGTTGCCCTCAATACCTTAGCCAATGATATGTTCGGCAAGGTCGATAGTAAAATTTGTCAATTATTTATCCAGCAAATTAGGGCTTCCTTATTACACAGTAACATCATCTTAAGTGACGGTCGGCAAGCAGAGGTTTTTTATTTCCCTCCATCCAACTCCAATTCTCCTATTGTGCAAACCACGGACAAACAACTCATTGATCTTTCAACATCAAAAGATATTACCATTAGCCGTATGTGCAATCCGTCGTATATGGTAGGCTAGAATATAAAGAAATTCCTAGTGTTTTCTTTAAAATAAAACTTTTCGAAACGCAAAGACGCGAAGATAAAATGAAAATAACAGGTCGAGGATATCCTCTCTGTAACCTGCTTTTCATCTTCTTCGCGTCGATCTATTTTTATGTTTTTCTGTCCGGGTTTATTTACGCGTAATGATCCGCACTACTCTCTCATACACCAAATAATCCCATACCCATTTTGAAAATACCACTGCCCGGTTGCGGAAATTAATTAAACGCAAAATATGCACAAAAGACCATATGATCCAGGCCACAAAACCTTTTATATTAATGCTGCCCATATGCACCACTGCAGCATTACGTCCAATTGTCGCCATACTACCTACATCATGGTATACAAATTTTTTAAGTTCCTTACCTCTAATTAAGTTGCGTATATTTTTAACTGCCACGTCAGCCTGTTGCATAGCTACAGGTGCAATCATCGGCAGCGGATGCCCTTCTTGCATAAAGTGGGCCGCATCGCCAATAACAAAGACATCAGAGTGGCTTGGTAACTGTAAATTTTCATTGACGATAACGCGCCTCATACTTGCTTGTTCAACACCCAATTTATCCATCAGATCAATGGCTCGTGCGCCTGCGCCCCAAATGACTGTATAGGTGGGAACTATCTCGCCACCTTTAAGACTGAGGCGTTGACCATCATAATCTGTTACTTGTACACACAAACGAACTTCAACACGTTTACTGATTAATGTTTCAACTGTGGCTTCACGTAAGCTTTCCGGCATAGCAGCGAGTAGCTTATCTGAGGCCTCAACGAGCATAATACGCACTTCTTTAAAGTTTAAATTATGATATTCTTTATTCAACACATGGTAAATCAGTTCCGCAAGAGCACCTGCCGATTCCACACCAGTAGGTCCACCACCAACAACAACAAAGGTTAAGAGGGCACGGCGCTTATCGGCATCTTTTTCATGGGCCGCCAATTCAAACATCGATAAAATATGATTACGAATAATAACAGATTCATCCAGTGTTTTCATACCAAAACTGTTCTTTTGAACAGATTCCATACCAAAATAATTAGTCATGCCACCGGCTGCTATGACCAGATAATCATAATTAATGGTGCCAGTATTCATAACAACAGATTTGTTGTCAAAATCTATACCGGTCACTTCAGCTAAACGAAAATCTACATTTTTTTGACTTCTAAAAATAGCCCTTATGGGATAGGCAATATCATCTACAGATAGTCCTGCAGTCGCAACCTGATAAAGCAAGGGTTGGAATAAATGATAATTATACCGATCAATCAGCATAACTTGTATTCCTATTTTGGCTAATCCTAAGGCAACACGTATCCCACCAAATCCACCACCGACAACCACAACACGAGGTGGTGCTTCTGTTTTATTTTCCATAATGTAACTACCTCCATTATTCTTCATATAAGAATAACATATTCACGTAAAAAAAACACTTATAAAAGGTCTTCATTTTCTCTGATTTCCACTGCCGTTCGTGGTTAATCCCCACGTTGCTTATTTTTTTATCATAGTTTGAAACTATGTAGTTCATAGCCGTTCGCAATGGCAATGGTTCTTTTTTATAAAATATTGTAATAATAAAAATGTTAATGAGTCCTTTAAAGCAAAGATTGAAAGGAAATTTAAAACCGCAAAGGCAAGAGAGTTGATACTAACAGTTTCTGCTCTGCGCCTCTGCGGTCCGTAAAACTTATATTGATGACTAAAATAATTTTTCTTAAATGCCTTACTTATTGTCCTATTCTTTTTTGAATAATTCTAGCTACATGCACGCCACTGGCACTGGCTTGGGACAAGCCCCGAGTTACACCCGCCCCATCTCCAATACCAAACATATTGGGGATTTCAGTTTCTAACTCAGCAGATAGCTTTAAACGTGAACTATAGAATTTCACTTCTACACCATAAAGTAGTGTATCATCATTTGCCATCCCTGGAGCAATTTTGTCCAAAGCATAAATCATTTCAATCAGGTTATCCAAATGACGTTTGGGTAGAACTAAACTTAAATCGCCAGGCGTAGCGTCTAAAGTAGGTTTAGTAAAGCTTTGTGCTAAGCGATGTTCGTTGGTCCTACGACCTTTAATTAAATCACCAAATCGCTGCACAAGCACTCCGCCACCTAACATATTGGAAAATGAAGCAATGCGTTTACCATACTGTTGTGGTTCATTAAAGGGTTCGGTAAACTTATTGCTTACAAGGAGCGCAAAATTAGTATTCTTACTATGCAATTTTTCATCACGATAACTATGGCCATTTACAGTAATAATGCCATCCGTATTTTCCGACACAACGTACCCTTTAGGATTCATGCAGAAAGTCCTCACTAAATCCCCATATCTTTTGGTACGATACACCAATTTAGCTTCATAGACTTCGTCCGTGATATGTTGAAAGATCTCAGCAGGGATTTCGACCCGCACTCCAACATCTACCTGATTGCTAATCATCTCCAGTCCTAGTTTGCGGCATTTATTGGAAAACCATTCGGATCCCGAGCGGCCAGGGGCTGCGATCAAATAGTCACATTCAATGATCTCAGCGCTGTTCTTTAGCGATAATACAAAACCAGCATCTTGTTTTTTGAATTCTTCCACATGTTTACCAATTAAAAGGGTGATTTTATCTTTTAAAAATTCGTACAGACATTTAAGGATCTGCAAATTATTTTCTGTACCTAAGTGCCGAACTTTCGCATGTAAGAGATGCAAATCAAATTCTAACGCAGTTCTACCAATAGTACTATTTTTAGTTGTAAAAAACTCGGTTGGTGCCCCATAACTCAGATTGATAGCATCAACATAATCAATCAGTTCTTCTACTTGTTTATTCGAAATATATTCATTGAGCCAACCACCAAATTCACTGGTAAAGTTGTATTTTCCGTCGGAAAAAGCTCCCGCTCCGCCAAAGCCCCGCATAATATCACAAACTTTACAATTGATGCAATGGGTAACCTTCTTCATGGCAATCGGACATTGTCGGTGATAAATATCATGACCTTCTTCTATCATAACAACACGCATGGTAGGATTATTAGATACCAGTTCAAAAGCGGCATAAATTGCCGAAGGACCTCCACCAATAATAGCTACATCATATTTATTATTCATTGTTTGGCTCCTTTTTATCATTTTTATAAGAAAAACGCTAGCGCGTCTTATTAAACCGCAGAGGCGCAGAGAACACAGAGAAGTGATTATTATTATTTATTATAAACCCTCTGCGTCCTCTGTGCCTCTGCGGTTCGTAAAACTTATACTTGCTGATAGAGTAAGAAAACGCTACGTATCTATAAATCTACGATAAGTACAAATTCAACAAGGCTCATAAGCCACAGATAATTATATACTATATGAATGGAATTATATAGTATATAAGGTCGCACTCACGAGAAATCTTTTGATAAAGATTTTGGGATTAATGAAGTTTTTCTTTTATAAGTGGTCTTGACAGGGCTTTTAAATACTGCTATACTTCAGTTTATAAACTTTATATTGAATAGGCAATGACGCCTTCGCATGCTATTGCGAAGGCTTTTTCTGTCTATTGAGGACGATGACGTCTTAGAGGTAATCTGATTACTTTTAAGACGTCTTTTCTTCTCCACTGCGGAAATATAAAGTCAAAGATAGTAGGTTTTTCTAAAAACAATACAGGAGGAATTTAACATGAAAAAAGTATTTACCATTATGATTTCCTATGTTATGGTTATGATGTTTAACCTTTCAACAGCCTTCGCTGAAGTGGCAGCTCAAGTCGCAGAGGTTGT
>Ga0209123_1000618_pt1 | contig 43158 bp, 36 predicted proteins | sample BarGraIncu00431A_FD_184500 | JGI IMG/M metagenome (GOLD analysis project Ga0209123, IMG submission 184500) | Arctic peat soil microbial communities from Barrow, Alaska, USA - Barrow Graham LP Incubations 004-31A (SPAdes) (version 2) | ecosystem: Environmental > Terrestrial > Soil > Wetlands >...
CAAAATAATTTTCATCTTCGAAATTTAGGTGTTACATTTGCACCTGAAATATAAAAGGGGTGTCTAAACAAACAGACTGAGATTATACCCATTGAACCTGGTCAGGTAATGCTGACAAGGGAATTCTACAGGAAACTTACCCTCCTTTAATTTCAAATAAAAAATTAGTTCTTTAATTTTTATTTGATATGACAATCCTAATAAATAATGAACAGAAAGTGGTTCCGAATGGAACTACGGTTAGCGAATTAGTAATAACTATTCTTCAACTCAATCCTGCAGGTATTGCAATTGCTATCAACGATACAATTGTGCCAAAACATCTGTGGGAATCATCACATCTACAATCTAACGATAAAGTATTGGTTATAAAGGCCTGTAGTGGTGGATGAAAAACGAATATCTACGACCTCTCTATCCTCTCTTCTATAAATTCGGAGAGCGATAAGGATACTTTGTATCATAACTAATTCAAAATTAATATATTGTTGATGTTTTATTAAAATTGACTTTATATTCCTATAGAATTTCAATTTTCTATACCACAAAACAAAATCAAATTTTATGATCTCAGGACTAAATGACATTTTTGGTAAGCCTTTCCCCAATTCACAAAAGGTTTATGTAGAAGGTAAACTGCACAAAATCAAGGTGGGAATGCGTGAGGTGATTCTTTCAAATACCAATCATAGCAATGGATCAACAGAGCAAAATCAGCCGGTTACGGTTTACGATACTTCCGGAAGTTTTACCGATCCTCAATTTTCTGTTGATCTAACCAAAGGACTTCCACGGCTTCGTGAACAATGGATACTCGACCGTAATGATGTTGAAATACTGCGAAATTTTACTTCCGAATATAGTAGTATCCGTATGCAGGATGCAAGTCTGGATCACTTGCGTTTTGATCATGTATATACAAAGCCGCTTCGTGCCAAAGAGGGACAATGTGTGTCGCAATACTATTATGCGTGCAAGGGAATTATCACTCCTGAAATGGAATACGTAGCTATTCGTGAGAATCAACGATCGCAGGAGTATATGGAAGAAGAAAAAAAACAAAAAGTAGGCAATAAGCATACAGAAGTTCCAATTTCGCATATTACACCTGAGTTTGTTCGCAGTGAAATTGCAGCCGGAAGAGCCATTTTACCAGCTAACATTAATCACCCCGAGGCAGAACCAATGATAATTGGCCGGAACTTTTTGGTAAAAATAAATGCTAATATTGGGAATTCACCTACTACTTCAAGTATTGCAGAAGAGGTAGAGAAAGCAGTTTGGTCATTTCGCTGGGGAGCAGATACGATTATGGATCTTTCGACCGGTGCTAACATTCATGAAACACGTGAGTGGATCATTCGAAATTCTCCAGTTCCGGTAGGTACGGTTCCTTTGTATCAGGCTTTGGAAAAGGTAAATGGCAAAGTTGAAGATCTTACCTGGGAAATTTATAAAGATACTTTGATTGAACAATGTGAGCAAGGAGTGGACTATTTCACCATTCACGCAGGGCTTTTATTGCACCATATCCCTATGACTCAGAAACGTGTGACCGGAATTGTATCACGCGGTGGAGCCATCATGGCAAAATGGTGTTTGTATCATCACAAAGAGAATTTTTTATATACACAGTTCGACGAAATTTGTGAGATACTGGCTAAATATGATGTTGGCGTTTCACTTGGCGACGGTTTACGACCAGGTTGTATTGCTGATGCGAATGACAGGGCACAGTTTGGCGAACTAAAAGCATTGGGTGATCTGAACCGTATTGCACGAAAACATTTTGTTCAGGTAATTATTGAAGGTCCCGGGCATGTGCCTTTCCATAAAATAAAGGAAAACATGGATTTGCAATTGGTGTATTGCGATGAAGCTCCTTTTTACACTCTTGGGCCATTGGTCACTGATATTGCGCCTGGTTATGACCATATAACTTCAGCTATTGGTGGAACAATGATTGCTGTGCTTGGAACGGCCATGCTTTGTTATGTTACACAAAAAGAACATTTGGGGTTACCTGATAAAAACGATGTGCGTGAAGGAGTCGTGACGTTTAAACTGGCTGCTCATGCTGCCGACCTGGCCAAAGAATTCCCCGGTGCTCAGATTCGTGATAATGCAATGGGCAAAGCCAGGTTCGAGTTTAGGTGGAAAGATCAGTTTGCTCTATCGCTCGACCCCGAAAAAGCAATGTGTTTTCATGATTCTACCTTGCCGGATGAAGGTTATAAATCCACACATTTCTGTTCTATGTGTGGCGAGCATTTTTGCTCCATGAAAGCAAGCCTTGAAATTAGAGATATGGCTGAAAGAATGGAAAATAAAGCTATCCTTTTCCGTGAAAGTGAAGTGTATTTATAGGCAATGGTCTTTCTCCAAATAAACTAAGTTTACTTAATGATTGTAATTACAGATCCTCAATTTATTTCAAGCGAAGCAGACATTCTAAATGCTTTATTTTGTGAAGGTTTGGAGATTTTGCATCTTCGGAAACCTGATTCAACTTTGGTGAAATTGATTGAACTTGTTTCAAAGATTGACGAGCAGTTTCATTCCCGCATTATGATTCACAGTCATTATGAGTTGCTGAATTCATTTCAACTAAAAGGGTTGCATTTTACCGAAAAGTCAAAACATCTACTTGGTGATTATGAAAGCGTTGAATGTAAAAAGAGTCTAGCTGTACATGAGTTGACGGAATTGAAAAATACATGGAATTCAATCGATTATGTTTTTCTAAGTCCTTTATTTCCTTCAATATCCAAAACTGGTTATTCAAAACAATGGGATTTTGAAGAACTTAAATCTGAGCTTTCAATAAAACACAACTTCAATGTTGTAGCACTTGGAGGTATCACTTTGAACAATGTAAAGATGGTGAAAGAATTGGGTTTTAATGATTTTGCAATATTAGGAAGTGTTTGGGAACCGGTAAAGTCAGGTTATTCTATTCAACAAGTAATTGATGTTTTTAAAAGGTTCAAAAATGGATATTGACAGACCCTATTGTTTAAGCATTGCCGGATACGATCCAACGGCTGGTGCAGGCGTTCTTGCAGATGTAAAAACCTTCGAAATGTTCGGGGTTTATGGCATGGCAATTATCACCTCGAATACACACCAAACAGATGATCAGTTTGAAGATGTACAATGGGTGGAGGTTGAAATCCTCAAAAATCAGATAGAAATGCTGATGAAGAAATACGATTTCAAAGCAGTTAAAATAGGATTGATAAAAGACTTTGATTCGTTATATCAAGTCATTTCTTTGTTGAAAAATCTGAATCCTGCAATGCATATTCTCTGGGATCCGATTCTGAAAAGTTCATCGGGTTTTAATTTTCACTTCAAGGAATCTATTGAACTTGGTTTTTTAGAAGAAAATTGTTCACTGATAACTCCCAATTGGAACGAATTTGAAACCTTGTGGGGTACTGATACAGACGTTCTTACTAAACGCAAACTCAACACTTCTATTTTGTTAAAAGGAGGTCACCGGAAAGATAAGAACGGTTGTGATATGCTTTATAGTAACGGTCAGTTTTTTGAAATTGCAGGAAATTCTTTTTATGGAAAATCAAAACATGGAACTGGTTGTGTACTTTCAGCAGCTATAACTGCCTGTTTGACAAAAGGCAATAGTCTCGCTGACAGTTGCAAAAAAGCTAAAGCTTATGTTGAACAATTCATTTTAAGTAATGATACAAATTTAGGCTATCATCATGACAACAAATAAAGAGATTGCAAAACTTCATTTTATAACCACCGATCATCCCGATATTTCGCATGCCGATCAGGCAATACGCGCATACAAAGCTGGGTGTAAATGGGTACAATTGCGGATGAAAGATATATCAGCGGATGAAATTGATAAGGAAGTCAGGAAGATTCTCCCGGTTGCCAAGGCTTATAATGCCGTTTTGCTGATTAATGATCATACAGAAATTGTGCTTAGGACCGGTGCGCACGGTGTTCATCTGGGAAAAAATGATATGAGTCCTATAGAGGCTCGTGAAATACTGGGGCATGAATATATTATTGGAGGCACAGCCAATACGCTTGAAGAGGTAATATGCCTGATTGAAAATGGTGTGGATTATGTCGGCTTAGGTCCATACCGTTTTACAACCACCAAGAAAAAACTCAGTCCAATACTTGGAAAAGAAGGATATGCTCAAATTCTTACTGAGTTAAAGATACTTAATTTGAAGATGCCGATTATTGCCATTGGGGGTATTCTTGACAGTGACATAGAAAGTCTTATGCAAACCGGAATATGTGGTATTGCTGCAGCTGGAGCTATTATGGTCGGAAATGCCATTGAAACAAACATACAAATTTATCAACAATTAATACATTCTTGAAAATGAAACCTTTAATTATAGCAGGTAAGGAGTTTAACTCACGCTTATTTACCGGTACAGGAAAATTCAGTTCCAATAAAATCATGGAGGAAGCGATTTTGGCTTCCGGCTCTGAATTGGTAACCGTTGCGCTAAAGCGTGTAAATATGGCAGACGATTGTGATGATATCCTTGTGCATCTTCAGCATAGCAGTATTCATCTTTTACCCAATACTTCAGGTGTACGCAACGCTAAAGAAGCTATTTTTGCTGCACAACTTGCCCGTGAAGCCTTTGGAACAAATTGGGTGAAGCTGGAAATACATCCGGATCCTAAATATCTGCTTGCTGATGGAGAGGAAACACTTGCCGCCACGCGCGTATTAGCTAAGGAAGGCTTTGTTGTTTTGCCCTATATTCAGGCCGACCCTGTTCTCTGCAAAAAACTAGAAGAAGCAGGTGCTGCGGCAGTGATGCCTTTGGGTTCACCTATCGGATCAAACCAAGGATTGCAAACCAGGGAATTTCTACGGATTATAATTGAACAAAGTAACGTTCCGGTAATTGTTGATGCAGGCTTAGGCGCCCCTTCACATGCTGCCGAAGCTATGGAAATGGGTGCTGGTGCCGTGTTGATAAATACTGCTATCGCCATTGCCAATGATCCAGTTCGAATGGCTATTGCCTTTAAAATGGCTGTTGAGGCAGGCCGTATTGCTTTTGAAGCTAAATTAGCACAGAAGTCAACAAGCGCACATGCAAGCAGTCCCCTAACTTCATTCCTATTTTAATACAAATTAATTATGTTTTCAGACGAATTAGAAAATATTTCCTGGGAAGAAACAACCAAAACCATCTCTGCAAAGACATCGGTTGATGTAGAACGCGCCATTCAAAAATCAAAGGAATTGTTATCTGTAGATGATTTTATGGCATTGATCTCACCTGCTGCCGAACCTTATTTGGAACAAATGGCCCTGCTTGGTCGTGAATATACGCAAATGCGTTTTGGAAAAACCATTTCGATGTATGTTCCTTTGTATTTAACTAATTCTTGCATGAACTCTTGCGTCTATTGTGGATTCCAGCATAGTAATCCCATTAAACGTATTATTCTTACAGAAGATGAAATAATGAATGAGCTCAAAGCAATAAAAGAAATTGGTCCATTCCAGAATTTACTTCTGGTAACAGGTGAGAATCCTCGTGAGGCAGGTGTAGATTACCTCGAAAAAGCTATTCGTTTGGCAAAACCGATGTTCAATAATTTGTCCATCGAAGTAATGCCACTTTCATCGGAAGAGTATTACCAATTGACACAAGCCGGTCTTTTTGGTGTGGTTTGTTTTCAGGAAACATACAACAAAGCCCGTTATAATATCTATCATCCGCGTGGCATGAAATCAAAATTTGATTGGCGTGTTAATGGTTTTGACCGGATGGGGCAGGCGGGAGTGCATAAAGTAGGCATGGGGGTATTAATTGGGTTGGAAGATTGGCGTACAGATGTGACCATGATGGCTCATCATCTTCGTTACATGCAAAAGAATTATTGGAAAACAAAATACAGCGTCAATTTTCCTCGTATGCGTCCATCCGAAAATGACCATTTTCAGCCAAATGTTATTATGACTGATAAAGAATATGTACAATTGATGTTGGCTTTCCGTATGTTTGACCACGACGTGGATATTTCTGTTTCTACAAGAGAGAATAAGGAATTTAGGAATAATATTATTCAATTAGGCGTTACTTCCATGAGTGCCGGTTCTAAAACCGATCCGGGAGGTTATGCTACATATCCTCAGGCGCTCGAACAGTTTGCTGTTAGTGATCAGAGAACTCCCCAGGCAGTGGAAGAAGATATCCGCATAAATGGTTACGAAGTCGTTTGGAAAGATTGGGATGGTTGCTTGCAATAATAATCCAGTTCATCAATAATCTTAATCCAAGAATTTTATGACACTCTCTGAAATAGAAAAAGAAAGATATAACCGCCATATAATTACTACTGGTTTTGGCGAACAAGGACAGTTGAAACTGAAAACAGGAAGAGTATTGGTTATTGGTGCAGGTGGATTGGGCTGCCCGGTAATTCAATATTTGGTTGCTGCAGGAGTTGGGAAAATTGGCATTGTAGATAGTGATACTGTCTCACTTTCGAACTTACAACGCCAAATACTTTATACCGAAGATGAAATTGGACAATCTAAGGCTAAAATTGCTGCTTCGAAATTGTCAAAATTAAATGCTTTGGTAAATATTCAAGTATACGAAAGGTTCTTAACCGATGAATTTGCGGATCAAATTTTCCCCGGATATGATGTTGTAGTCGGTTGCACAGACAGTTACAACTCTCGATATTTGATAGATAGAAAAAGCAAACAGCACAATGTCCCTTTTGTGCATGGTGCTATTCGTGAATTTGAAGGTCAGCTTTGTGTCTTTAATTACAAAGGAAGCCTTTCTTATACCAATTTGTTTGGAGATCAGCCTACAGAACTAACAAAACCTGGAGGTGTTGTTGGTGCTATTCCGGGTATAATCGGAAGTCTTATGTCAATGGAGGTTCTGAAAATTCTTACAGGTTTAGGAACTGTACATTCAAATAAACTACTATTGTACAATGCCTTGAACAATACTTTCAATCAAATTGCTATTATGTAATTCAATGTCGTTTAGCTAAGTACATGACAAAAATTGAAATATATCTATATCAGGCTTGAAATTAGAGTTCAGCAACACTGATGCGATATAAGTTAAACCGTGTTTAAAAATACTTTTGGTCTTATTCCCATGTTTTTTGATTTGAATCGGTTTAACGTATTGGTGTAAATAATCACCAACCACATAAGCCCATGTAAAAGCGACGGTAACCAATGCAAATAGCTTCTCAATTCTTTCAATATCTGTCAAATGAGTATCTTCTATATTAAACCCACTTGTTTTTAATGCTCTAAAAGCAGTTTCAATTTGCCATCATTCTTTGTATATTTCCAGCGGGTCCTTTGGATTATTAAATGATATAACTATCTGCAATTCAGGTTTTCCTGCTTTATTCTTGATTTTTGAGGCTGAGAGATAACACAGTTGGTTATTCACATAAACGATCCTTTCATTAACCCGGCAACTGTTTAATGGTAAATTGGCGAATAGCCAGGAGGCTTTCACCCGCTTGCCATTGTGTGTTTGCAGCACCCAGAAATTTTCACGAATATGGATATAATACCGGATGTTTTGATTGTTAAGGTACCTGATCCACTTTTCACCCACAAACTCACGATCTGCAGTCAAATAACCCAAAGCCCGGATTCCGAAAAGCCTGATAAATCGTTCGATCAGCTCAATACGTTCATCAGTATTCGAATTACCAGCTTTCGGCAACAGCTTAAATATCAATGGAAAAGAAAGTCCATGGTAAATTATTGCAATCACTAATACGTTAATATTCAATTCTCCAAACTTCCAATTAGTCCTATCCATCGCTAAACGATAGGGAGGCTTGTGTGGCAGTAACATGAATATCAAACGGGCAATTACATCAGAATCCAGCTGATATTTAGTCATAAACCGCTGTATCCGGCGAAGAGAAGAAGCGGTGTCTGCGGTGCTGTTAAACGCAGTGGCAAGCTTGTCAAAGCCAACTGTCTGAAACTTACAGAGTGCACAAATAAATAAAACAAAGAACTTTACCCTTGCCAAATTCCATCCCAAAAGATGATGGAAAATGGATACTAATTCACTACTTTTAGCCTCTACCTTGGATGTCATATTTCTTACTTCGAGATGTGGTAGATTCTTGTAAGATAATGTTATTAAAGGTGTTATCCAAATATTTAAAAACTTATTTTACTGACAATCAGTTATTTATATTTTTGTCATGTACTAAGAAGAATCAGATAATTTTTATCCATACAAGACCACAAATTAGGTCTTCTAGTTGTAGTCTGAAGATTGCATAAAATACAGAAAGATCAAATTATGGTTTGGTCAGAAGAAATTGACTGAAAAATATTAAGAAACGAATTTTTACTCCCTTAATCGAAGAAAAGGTGCCTCGAATTAGGAGTTCAATTGTAAAATAGGTAAGATAACCGACCGAAAGGTTTTGAAATGTGTGATTCTGATTAATTGAAAGCCGAATGTCCTAATATATTGAGTGGAACGAATGTTTTGGAGATTCCAGGGTGGTTTGCATTTTAATTTCAAAATTTTCACAAACAAACAACTCACTGTAATTACAAACTTTTTACGCTTATCGGTTGGAGTATCCGGTTAATGGAGGTAACCAAACCGTCAAGATAACAGAAATTAAGAAACACATAAAATCAAGTCTTTTTGGAAAATAAAATAGTCAAAAATAATATTCAAATAGCTCTATTTTAATCAACTGGATTATTTGAGTAACCCAATATTTGACATTTTCGCCAATTGTCTCTGTACTTCCACATACCCTCCAGCCAATTTCTCTTTTATCGCCACCACTCCTCAATACTCACTAACGAAAAACAGAACTGCGATTCGTTTTTAATATTCAAGATTTCATCTAAATATAATATTTAGGAATGCCCTATTTTTATTATATCAGGTTCAGAAATAATTCCAGACAGAAATAAATAATCTACCCTTCAAATCTTGGGGATGAAAAACCTTCTTGGTTTTGAGACAGTTTCCAACCGCTGATTTAATAACCCTTGATTATTTATTGTATTTTATAATATAAAATACATGACGTCTATTAAAAATACAAATCAATTAAATAATAAATTTCAACAATTATTTAAAAGAATATTTTGGCCAAATGTTGTCATATATTCTTATATATCAGAATATATAACTAATAACAAACATTATTTTCGCCATTTTGTGTTTTATATTATAAAATTATGTTTTAAAACATTTTACAATGCGATATATGTTTGCTCGTTTTGGTTTAGATTTGCGTCGACAAACCAAAAAAGTATTCGATATGAAAAAATGGTTCAGAAAGATTGCATTTTCCCAACTACTGATTTTTCTTTCAGTTTTGCATGTAAATGCACAAGAAACCACCCTGTCAGGTAAGGTTACTGCTGAAGATGCAAGCCCTCTGCCAGGTGTTACAATAGTTGTAAAAGGTACAACTCGTGGTGTAATTACCGGTAATGATGGAGCATATTCAATTAATGTAAAGCCAACTGACCAATTGATCTTCACATTTATTGGAATGCAAGATCAGGTCATTGACATCATGAACCGGAAGACGCTAAACGTAATTATGAAAGACAAAACTACAGGATTGGAGGAAATAACTATCGTTGCCTTTGCCAAGCAGAAAAAGGAAAGCGTTCTTGCATCGATAAGTACTATTAATACAGTTGAACTGAAAGTCCCGTCCAGCAATTTAACTACTGCACTGGCCGGTCGTATTTCCGGTTTGATTTCCTATCAGCGAAGCGGAGAACCTGGGCAGGATGATGCAAGTTTTTTTGTTCGTGGAGTCACATCTTTTTCTTATGCAAAAGGTCCCCTAATAATAATTGACGGAGTTGAAATGTCATCATCGGATCTATCCAGACTTCAGCCCGACGATATAGCCAGCTTTTCAATCATGAAAGATGCAACTGCCACAGCCTTGTATGGTGCACGTGGCGCCAACGGGGTTATTATGGTCACAACAAAGGAAGGAAAAGAGGGACCGGCAAAAATATCTTTTCGTTATGAAACTTCAATTTCTGGCCCCACACAAAAAATTGGACTGGCAGATCCTATCACCTATATGAAAATGAATAACGAGGCTATCATTACCAGAAATCCAATAACCGGGGCAGAACTTTATTCAATGGAAAAAATTGAGAAAACCGCTTCTGGCGCAAATAAATATGTGTACCCGGCAACAGACTGGTATAGTGAACTATTCAAAGAAACTACCATAAATCACAGAGCCAATTTTAATGTTAGTGGGGGCGGTAAGGTCGCAAGATATTATATTGCAGGCACATATAATCAGGATAACGGTGCTCTGAATGTTGACAGGAATAGTAATTTCAACAATAACATTAGCCTTAAGCGCTACCTATTACGATCGAATGTAAATATTAATATTACAAATACAACTGAGGCTGTTGTACGTCTACACGGAACTTTCGATGACTACAGTGGTCCAATTGATGGCGGATCTGCACTTTATAGCAAGGTAATGCGAACTGATCCTGTTCTCTTTCCATCTTATTATGCACCGGATGAACAGTATAAATATGCATCCCATACACTTTTCGGAAACAGTGGTGGTGGCAATTATATAAATCCTTATGCTGATATGGTTAAAGGGTATAAAGAGTATAGTAAATCATTGATGCTTGCCCAGTTTGAAGTAAAACAAAAACTTGATTTTATAACGGAAGGTTTATATTTCCGCGGACTTTTCAGCACAAATCGCTATGCCTATTTTGATGTTTCGAGATATTACAATCCATTCTATTATTCTGTTGGAATGTATGATAAATATACGGACAAGTACAGCCTGAGTGCACTGAATCCAACAACAGGAACAGAATGGTTATCTTTTGATCCGGGAGCAAAAACCGTAAATACTTCTACCTATTTTGAATCCACTTTAAATTATGATAAGACTTTTGCAGGAAAACACGACATTAGTGCACTATTAGTATATACAATGCGTAACTATATGACAGCTAATGCTACAACATTACAGTTGTCATTGCCAAACAGAAATATGGGAGTGTCTGGGCGCTTTACATATTCCTATAACAAACGCTATTATACTGAATTCAATTTTGGATATAATGGTTCAGAGCGCTTTTCGAAATCGGAACGTTTCGGATTCTTTCCGTCAGCAGGTCTTGCCTGGTACGCATCCAATGAACCATTTTGGAATGAGAAAATGAAAAAAATAGTATCGAAGTTAAAGGTTAAAGCTACTTATGGATTGGTTGGTAACGATGCAATTGGTTCTGAGGCAGACAGGTTCTTTTATCTTTCGGAAGTTAATCTGAATAATAGTAGCAAAGGATACATATATGGACAAGACTTTACTGTTCAGCCAAATGGTGTTTCAATTTCAAGGTACGAAAACGACAAAATCACCTGGGAAACATCCAGGAAAATGAACCTGGGTATCGAACTTGGATTATTTAATGATTTTGAAATCCAGGCTGACTATTATACTGAGCATCGGACGAATATATTAATGAGCAGAACATATATTCCTGCCACGATGGGTCTGCAGTCGACACCGCAATCCAATGTTGGAGAGGCAAAAGGGAGGGGTATTGATCTGTCATTAGATTACAATCATAGTTTCCCAAATAAGCTATGGATTACGGGCAGAGCGAATTTTACCTATGCGACATCCGAATATAGAGTTTATGAAGACCTTGATAACACAACGACACCATGGTTGTCAAGAATAGGACGTCCAATCAGCCAGCAATGGGGCTATATTGCAGAAAGACTCTTTGTTGATGATGCCGAGAAGGCAAACTCACCGGTCCAAACATTTGGCGAATATATGGGGGGAGATATTAAATATAAAGATATTAATGGTGACGATCAGATTACTTCCCTTGATATGGTTCCTGTGGGCTATCCAACAGAACCGGAAATTGTGTACGGCTTTGGATTTTCAAGCGGGTATAAGGGATTTGATTTGTCTTGTTTCTTTCAGGGACTCGCCAGGGAATCATTTTGGATTAATGCCACCTCAACTGCACCTTTTGCTGATACTGATAATAATGCAAGCATTATATCAAAAAATGCACTTCTTAAAGCTTATGCTGATGATCATTGGTCAGAAAACAATCGCAATGTGCATGCGCTTTGGCCCAGGCTTTCAGATCACCTCATTGACAACAATACCTTAAAAAGCACCTGGTTTATGCGAGATGGATCGTTTCTGCGGTTAAAATCTCTTGAAGTAGGATATTCAATTCCTCAGAAAATAACTAAAAAAGCAGGAGTAACAAATCTGCGGTTATATTTTAGTGGAACGAACTTATTGGTATTCAGCAAATTTAAGTTGTGGGATCCTGAAATGGCCGGTGAAGGACTTGGATACCCAATCCAAAAGGTTTATAATATGGGACTTCAAATTTCATTCTAAAACTACCTGAATATGAAAAGAGTTTATTATATAACAATATGTTTTCTGGTATTAAGTTACTCATGTAAAGACTATTTGGATGTTGTACCAGACAACGTGCCAACACTTGACCATTCATTTAAAGACAGAGTTGGAACTGAAAAATTCTTAGCCACCTGTTATTCGTACCTGCCAATTTTTGGAAGTGCGAATGTCGATCCGGCAATGTTGGGTTCCGATGAATTTTGGCTACATGAAAACGAAGCTTTTTATGCTGTATTCTACAGTCATACTGGGGTTGACTTGAAAAAAAATTATCAAAATGTAACTAATCCGCTTTTTAATTTCTGGTCCAGCGGAAATGGGGGTAATAATCTTTTTATAGGTATTCGCGACTGTAATATTTTCCTTGAAAAAATAGGTCAGGTTGGCGGGGATCTTAACGATGAGGATCGTACCAGATGGATTGCCGAGGTCAAATTCTTAAAAGCATATTACCACTATTACCTGTTAAGACTTTACGGTCCTATTCCTTTGATCAAACAAAATATGCCCATTTCTGCAAGTGTAGATGAAGTCCAGGTTTTTCGTGATCCATTTGACGATTGTGTAAATTACATAGCAGGATTAATTAATGAAGCAGTCCCGGGCTTACCCTTGAACGTAAACAGTATGGCTACAGAGTTGGGGCATATTACTCAGCCGATTGCACTTGCAGTAAAATCTGAATTGCTTGTGATGGCCGCAAGTCCGCTTTTTAATGGAAATGCTGATTATGCAAATGTTACAGATAAAAAAGGGAGGAAACTTTTTAACCCTGTATATGATAAAATAAAATGGCAAAAAGCCATGGTGGCATGTAAAAACGCTATCGATACCTGTTTATTGGCAAAAAATACTTTTTATAGTTTTAATCAGCCTATGTATGTTTTGTCAGATTCAACCAGGTTACTGATGTCGTTACGCCATGTTGTTGCAGACAAATGGAATTCGGAATTAATTTGGGCACAATCGCGAAATGTATTTAATTTATTGGAAAGGATGTCGATTCCCTACTTCGATAATTCTCAACTATCAGCAAATACAGTCACTTCAAATTTGGCCCCAACCCTTAATATGGCAGAATTTTTTTACACGAATAAGGGTGTACCTATCGATGAAGATAAAAGCTTCGATTTTGCAGGACGCTATGATTTAACACCTTCACCGGTTAGTCATAAGTATTATGTTCTTTCCGGATTTCAGACCCCTAAATTGCATTTGAACAGGGAGCCCAGATTCTATGCCAATCTTGGTTTTGATGGATGTGTCTGGTGGGGTAACGGACGTTACAGTGATGTTGGGAAAGGCGCAGCAAACACTCAACCCTGGGTTTTACACATGAAAAAGGGAGAGACATCGGGAAACACGTCTAATTTAAAATACTCTATTACAGGATATTTTCCGAAAAAACTATTGCATTTTGAAACAATACACAATCCCACTGCCGGAGGTGCACCTCAACAAGTTCGTACAACTTTCCCGATTATCCGTTTATCCGATTTGTATTTGTTGTATGCAGAGGCAATGAATGAATATTATGACCAACCTACCGCCGAGGTTTATGAATATGTTAATATCATAAGAGCAAAGGCTGGTCTTGAGGGAGTAAAAGAGAGCTGGACAAAATATTCGAAAAATCCGTCCAAGCCCGATACAAAACAAGGGATGCAATCAATTATACGCCAGGAAAGGCTCATTGAATTAGCCTTTGAAGGCAAGCGGTTTTGGGATTTACGCAGATGGAAACTTGCCCATATCTATTACAACCAGACAGTAAAAGGTTGGAACACGGATGGTAAAGTTGCTGATTATTATATTCCCAAAGTACTGTGGACATATACCTATGGGACTAAAAATTACTTATGGCCTATCGGTGAGACAACTCTACGGGCTGATCCAAACCTGGTTCAAAATCCATATTGGTGATCGTATTTAAATTTAAATTCGTAAAAATGACGAACATTATGAAAAAAATATTCAATTTCTTAATATTCTGCCTTCTGGCCTCTTGTTCTGAGGACTATATCGGGCAATATCCTGTAGATAAAATTCCGCCAAATAGTGTTAAAAATCCGGTCGTAAATAATTTTGCAGGTGGAAGTGAAATCGGCTATGAATTACCTTCTGACGATGATCTTCTATATGTTAAAGCAGTGTACACACTATCAAATGGTCAGCAATCTGAAGAGCGGGCTTCTTTTTTTCTGAATTCAATGAAATTAAAGGGATTTGGTAAATCCAAAAAATCAACTGTAAAACTGATTGCTGTTGACCGTAGTGAAAATGAATCGCAACCCTTGTCTGTAGAAATTGAACCGTTGGATTCTCCTATTTACTCCATTTTGTCGTCATTAAAGGTGTTTTCATTCTGGGGCGGTCTTAAATTAACCTGGGGGAATCCGCAGGCAGAAAATATAGTGGTCGATGTAATCACTAAAAACAAAGCAGGAGAGATTTCAGAAATTGACAACTTTTATACTGCGGAAAAGAATGCCAGTAAATCAGTCAGGGGGATGGATACTGTCCAGGTAAACGTTGGCACTTTTGTGCGTGATAGATTTGGCAACTATACGGATACGATATATAGTATTCAGAAACCATTATTCGAAAAGCTGCTTGATAAATCCAAATTCAAAGGATTACCCCTTTCACCCAAATATACACTAAACAGCTTTGGAAAGGTAATCGAGAAATTATGGGACAATGCAATCCTTCCGGATGACAATGTCTATTATATTGCTGCCGGGGGGCCAGCTAATCCCTATTTTACAATGGATCTTGGTGTGAGAGCCAAAATTTCACGATTCGCTTTTTGGTCGAGACAAGCGTGGATTTTTCAACTCCACAGTCCGAAACATTTTGAAATTTGGGGGACTGATGATCCTGCAGCAACTGCTGTAGATAATTGGACAGGATGGTACAAAATGATGGATCAGGAGGCTTACCGCCCATCGGGTTTACCTGCTGGTGCAGCACCTACCACAGATGATAAAGCTTATGCCGCTGCTGGTGAAGAATATGAATTTGATATAGCGAATAATCCTGTAAGGTTTATTCGGTTCCGCTGCACAGAAACATGGGGTGGATCGACAGGTCTTAACCTGTCAGAAATAAGATTTTGGGGGTCAGAACAATGATGTTTTTCAACAAAAAAGGTAAAACTCTAAATAGTAAATAAAATGAAAAAACTTTTTCTATATATTCCTTTAATATGTATTGTTTTCTTCATCGTTAATTGTAAAGATATTAATTCTATTCATGACATGTATCTGGAAAACGGAGAAACAATATACATTGCAAGAGTAGATTCTGTGGACGCTTTTAGCGGGAATGAACGTGTATTGCTGCGCCTTTATACTAAAAATCCAATAATCAAAACCTTCGCCATTTTTTGGGACCAAAAAAATGATTCATTGATTGTTCCGGTTGAAAATCGTGTCTCTCCCGATTATTTCGATGTCCAGATCGGGAAAAACAGTAAAATTCTGACAGAAAAGAGTTATGTTTTTGAAATCTTTTCAAGAGATAATAGAGGTCACAGGTCTATAAAATTTGAGAAAATTGCTGATGTTTACGGTGAAAGATACGGTTCTTCCCTGCAAAATCACTTCTATAAATCTGCAGCTTACAATTCTGTTACCTCTACTTTAACAGTCACGTGGTTCCCATCTATAGATTTATCGGAAATTGCAGTAGGATTTAAATACCAGGATAAGTTGACTGGCCTTACTGTCTCTAAAATTGTTGGAGTTAAAAATCTTGGAACTACAACTCTACTGACAAATGTTGCCTTCAGCTCCTCCACCATGTACCAGACGTTGTTTAAACCAACACCCACGGCTATCGATACTTTTTATACTGACTTTCAGGCAGTTGCTCTTAAATAACAAACTCGCTCAATATGAACCTCAAATGATTTTTTCGGTCATTTGAGGTTTTTTGATTTCATGTATCTTATTATAAAGCATCTAATTTCTAAATACTAAATCACAGCTATGCATTTTAAAATGCTTTTAATTTTTTGTTTGTTGAATGGTTATTTTATCTCTTTGAAGGTGACAGCACAAGGACCTTATAAACCTACCTGGGAATCGCTCGACAGTCATAAAATGCCGAAGTGGTACGATAATGCCAAAATCGGCCTGAGCATGCACTGGGGAGTTTATTCTGTTCCTGCCTGGGCTCCCCGGGGAAAGGGAATCTCATACGCCGAATGGTATGGAAGCCGGATGAATGAAAAGGGAAATCCGACATATAAATACCATAGGGAAACATATGGTGATAACTTTACTTACGATGACTTTATCCCCAAATGGAAAGCAGAGAATTTCAATCCCACCGATTGGGCCAGGTTTGCTAAAAAGATGGGGGCAAATTATATTTTCCTCACCTCTAAACACCATGATGGATTCTGTTTATGGCCATCGAAGTTTACAGACCGGAATGCGATGAAAATGGGTCCGAAAAAAGATCTCCTCAAGAAATTTTTCGAAGCAGGACGAAATGAGAACTTAAAAGTCGGGTTATATTACTCCCTTTTGGAATGGAATAATCCGCTTTACACGGGGAAAGATGTTCCTTATGCAGGTTCAATAAAGGCTGATAATTATATAGATGACGTGATGATTCCACAGATTAAAGAGCTGATCGATTTGTACCATCCCGACTTTTTCTACTTCGACGGTGAGTGGGAACATCCCGAAATGTTCTGGAAAATGAAAGAAGTGGTAGCTTACTTTTACAACGAAGCCGCAAAACGTAATCAGGAGGTTTTTGTCAACGATCGGTTTGGTGCAGGTGAAAGAGGCAAACACGGCGATTTGTTTAATGTGGAATATGGTTTCGATAAAGGTAACGAGGGTTTGCTCACACATAAATGGTCGTACTGGCAGGGAATCGCCAAAACCTTTGGCTACAACCAGGATACTGATCAGGAAGATTGTATGTCGCCGAAGCAATTTATCGATAAAGTGATTAAAGGGGTAAGCCAGAATGGTAATTTCGATATCAATGTTGGTCCTACTGCTGCAGGTGCAATACCTGATTATGAGCAATACCCGCTTTTGAAATTAGGTGAATGGCTCAAAACAAACGGAGAAGCAATCTATGGAACCCAATACTGGAAAGTTCAGGCCGAAGGTGACGCCTGTTATACCGTAAAAGAGGACAATGTCTATGCGATCTTCCTGAAATGGCAGGGGACAGAATTCAAGTTAAAATCGGTAAAACCTGTTGAGGGATCCAAAATAACTATGTTGGGTGTTTCAGGCGAACTCAAATGGGAATGGGATGAAACTAATGGACTTACCATCAACTATCCATCACAAATAAATCGGCCTACTTCGTGCAGTTATGCATGGTCATTCAAAATCAAAATAAGGTAATAATCCGGTAAATAATCATTAAAAGATGTTTCTTTATCAAAACTCCTTTTGTTAAATTGAATAGTATGAGAACTCAATTTATTACGTTGGCACTTACCACCATTGGAATCCTTTTTATAAATGTCATCTATTCCCAAACACAAGACCCAGTCTATATCCCGGCATCTGAATTAACCATTGTGGGAAAGATTTTTCCAACTATAAACACTTATCACCGGATAGATACTGTCAATTATCCGGAACTACCCAGTTCTGTAAAGAATTTACTTACCAATTCAGCAGGACTTGCGGTCACTTTTAAAACTAATAGCACCGCTATTTCAGCAAAATGGTGCACAAGTGACAACAACACTTTATCAAATATGACCGCCATATCCGGCAAAGGACTTGATTTATATATTAAGAAGAATGGCAAATGGCAGTTTGCAGGTGTTGGGAAGCCCAGTGGCGACTGCACTGAATCCTACCTTGTAAAAAATATGAATAACAGCGAAAAAGAATGTTTGCTGTATCTCCCATTATATGACGAAACACTGAAACTGGAAATTGGACTTGACCCCGGTACATTGATATTCGGATTGGCGGACCCTTTCAGCAAACGCATTCTCATTTACGGATCAAGTATTACTCAAGGGGCATCTGCGAGCAGACCAGGTATGGCATATCCCGCAAGACTGGCAAGGGAAACCGGTTTGAATTTTCTGAATCTCGGCTTAAGCGGCAGCGCAAAGATGGAAATGGCTGCCGCAAATATGATTGCTCTTATAAAAGCCGATGCATTTATTCTCGATTGTGTACCTAATTCATCCCCGCAGGAAATTACAGACCGGAACTTCCTACCTGGTTAATGCCATACGCGAAAAGCATCCAGAAGTACCTATTATAATCATTCAAAGTATAATATTTGAACACGGATATTTCGATCAGTCAGTTATGCAAAGGGTAAACAAGCAAAATGAAAATATAAATCAAGAAATTGTCAAACTGCGACTAAGTGGAGTAAAAGGTTTATACCTGATTTCTACTTGTAATCTTCTGGGTGATGACCATGAAGGTACAGTTGACGGAATACATCCAAACGATTTAGGATTTGATCGTATGCTTCGACAGTTAAAACCTGAGATAATGGAAATTTTAAAAAAATACAATATTGAAAGGGAATGAATAGTACCAGATCGATCGCTATTCGTGATTTATCTTCCCCATTTCTTCGCTAATTTGCCTTGCTGTTTTCGTAATTTCCAGGAAGATCTGTTCCTGAACCTTGTAGGTAAACCTGACTTCAGGTAAATAGATTCCTAAACTTGCTACAACTTTGTCATTCTTAAAAATAGGTGCGCCTACACCCACAATATGCGATTCTGCAAAATGTGCTGATAAGTTCTTTTCTTTAATTCTATCAAGCTCGGTTAGTAAATCCCTTTCATTTTTAACTTCCGGCCACATTTCATTTGGCAAACCATATTTTTGAATAAATAATTCCTGCTCCGTAGTCGCCATCCGCGCAAGGATCATTCTTCCTGTTGCTGTTAAATAAATATTCAATTCTTCGTTGCCAGTTATTGCCTGTAGTTCGTGGGTACTGAATTCCTGGTGCAAAGTAACTCTCATATTGTCTTTCATAATTGCAAGAATGCAACTCTCGTTAAGCTTCATGCGAAGTTCTTTCATCGGGCCTACAGATACCTTTAGTAATTCCTTTTTATTTGAAAAATTATTGGTCAAATAGTAAGCTTGCGGCCCTAATTTGTATCCCTTTTTTTTACCTGTTTGTTCAATATAATTTCGGACGACCAGTGTCTTAATAATATTTGCACAAGTGCCATGATTTAATCCTTGATTATCTGCAATTTCGCTCAGTCCGTATTCTTTGTTACGGTCCTTTGCTATCATTTCTAAAATATTTAGTGCTCTGTGAATGACTTGTATCATTGGGTCAATTATTTTTTGAAATTGAATTTATTTGAATTTAAAATGTAAACTTATTAAAACAATTCAATATTATAAAACACTATTTGAAATATTGAATCTAATTTTGTTGAATTTTCTACTTCGTGCTGAATTACTTATATTACTCAGTCATATCATCTAAGCAAAACCGAATTTTAGATGCTTGTTATCAACTTATTACTTGAATTAATTCTGGCTTTATACGATCTTTCTTATAGAAAAACAGAACTGCGACTAAAATACATAAGGCTGAAAAAACATAAACAATTGAAAGAAATGCAATACCATTTGATAATCCAAGCGTAGGTTTCAAAACTCCCAGAATAAAAGGGGAGATCGAACCAATAATAAATGCAAATGTGAGCATAAAACCCGTAGCTGCGGACCGAAACGGAGCTTCAACTACATCGTAAAGAGCCGCGAAAATATTTGAATCGTAGATTCCCCGACAAAGTCCAAATATTGACAAGGCAACATACATAATCAGAATTGAATCACTTTTACTCATTAAATATATAAATGGGGCCCCGATAAACAATCCTGACATTTGGACTAATCCCCTTACCCCAACTATTTTATGTGCATATTTATCTGCAATCCAAGCTCCTGCCAACACACCAACGAATGCTGCTATATGATGGTAGAAAGTTGCATCAAAGCCTGCACGGGCCAAAGAGAAATTGTATTTTTCGACCAGGAAGGTTGGCATCCATGTAATGAAACCAATACCTACAAAATTCATTCCCGCAAAAGCTAATGTTAATAATAACGCTGTCGGTTTCTTGAAAAACATGGACAATACCTCGTTTATGCCTTTTTTCGTATCGGAATTGATTTTGCTTTTTTTAAATATAACAGTATCTTTCATCCTGAAATACAGAATCACAGCGAGTAGGATACCAAAGCCGCCAAAAATATAAAAAGCCGATCTCCATCCATAAAGATCAGCAATATAACCGGTGAGGTAACCACTACAAATTATACCGACGTAAAGTGCTGTCTGGTGGATCGACATTGCCGTTGCCCGGGTATTTTTATGTTGTTCGCCAATCATCGCGTTTGCAGAGGGCGAATAAAAAGCTTCACCTCCCCCAGTTGCAACACTCCTCAGAAATATCAATTGTATCAATGTATAACTCATTCCAGTCACCAATGTAGCACTACTCCATACAATCAGGCTTATTATTATTATGTATTTTTTATTAAATCTATCGCCAAGCATTCCCGCTATAGGTACTAATAATCCATATACTAATATTAATAATGTAGCAATCAGCCCCATATTGGCATCCGTAAGTCCTAATTCATCACGGATAGATGGAAGAACAACATTAAAAACCTGGCGATCCGCCTGGTTAAAGAAAAAAGCCATCCAAAGGAGAATGATTAATTCCCACTTATATGGTACTTCAATTTTTGGTGACCAACGCATATTATTGATTAAATGATACTTAAATAGGTTGTTTTGTTTTTTATTCAAAATTTTATCCGCAAATATTTTTTAAGATTTCCGAACTTCTGAGAAAACTTGTCCCGATTAGTCGGGACAAGTTTCACAATGAAAATTATTAATATTCAGTTATAATGAATAAGGTCTTCTGTATTGATAATTGTAAAGCCTATGATTAGCAGCCTCTTTATCGTCTCCCAAACTCAAAGTTGCAGGATCCCAAAGTACGGGACGCTGCAGTTCGTTAGCAATATTGGCAAGGCAGCAAAGCGTGTTTGTACTGCAACCCACTTCAACCGGAGCGATTGGATTTTTGCGTGAACGGACAGCATCAATGAAATTCTGCATATGTGGAGAACTTACCTCATACTGACCTTCACCAATCTTTTTCTCTTCTTTTGCAAGCAGGGAACGATCAGAACATTCGATATATCCTCTGGTGACTTTCAGCCAACCTTTGGTACCATTGAATTTAAGACCATTTCCTGGTTCTTCACGGAAGGGTTGTTCAGTCATCACAATACCATTCTGATATTTCATAGTCAGATACTGTGCCTCTTTATATCCTTTGGGAATAAATTCGCAGGGGCCAGATCCATCCATACCAATAGCTGCCTGAGCAATGTCGAACATATGCGCGCCCCAGTCAGCGGTAAATCCGTTCCCGGTTTCGCTATACCAGCGCCATGCGCCCCATATTTTTTCATTCTGTTCCGGATCAAGTGTAATAGGCGGGCATAGATCTGGATGATAGTGGATTTTTGGATCGTTCAAAGGACCCATCCATTGATTCCAGTTCAAAGTAGCCGGAACCGGTTGTTCAGGCAGATTTAACGGTGTTGGAGGATTGCCAACCTTAGCAAAAATTGTTTCTATGTGACCGATAGCACCACTGCGCACCAAAGCAATGGCCTGCTGAAACTCCTTGCTTGAACGTTGCTGACTACCAATCTGTAATACACGGTTGTTGCCGCGTACTGCTTTGACCATTTCCTGCCCTTCTCTAATAGTATATGCCAATGGTTTTTGCACATATACATCCTTTCCCGATTTGCAGGCGTGGATTGCTGTCAGAGCATGCCAATGATCGGGCGTGGCAATAGATACTGCATCAATATCCCTGCGGTCCAACAGGTCTTCGTAGAATTCATAGACATCACATCTGGATGCAACGTTTTGAGATTTTTGCCAGGTTTCAACCTTCCTTTTGAAACGTTCGCGTTTCAGTTGTTCAACATCGCAACAGGCTACAACCTGGACCCCCGGACAATCGGAGAAACTGCCAAAATCGGAAACACCCTGTCTTCCCAGTCCGATGAATCCTAAAACGACCCGGTCACTTGGAGCTATGTGAATACCATTGGCCATTGTCCAACTCGGAAGAATGGTTAATCCGGTTAAGCCAAGAGCAGAATAGCCCAAAAACCGGCGTCTGCTTAAATTACTATTCTCTTTTTTTTCCATAACAATGATTACTTAAATATCTAATATTAAAATACGTTGCACAGATGACGCAAAACTACATTTTATATTACGAAATACAAGAGAAAAATAAAAGTGCATTATTAAAAAACGGGTCACCTGAAATATTTATCGCACATTTAATCTTTTTTCATTTCAACTATAATACTGAAATACAATACTAAACATTTATATTTCTTAATTCCACAATTGTCTTAATTCCACATTATAAAATCATGTTTTATAGCATGTAGTTTAATCTTGATTTTTCTTTTAAATGTTTTTCCTTTGTAGTCGTAAAAAATTAAACACTATTAATTAATACTTATGAATTACAAAAAAGCAATTAGGACAAATTTATTGATCTTACTCTGTTTGATGTTTACCATTCAGCAAGCAGTTTATGGTCAGGAAAAATCTTTATCCGGTAGAGTAACCGGAGAAGATGGCAAGCCCATACCAGGTGCAACAGTCATTGAAAAAGGGACAACAAAAGGAACTGCCACGGATAACGATGGTAACTATTCCATTTCCAAGGTGTCTCCCAAAGCTGTATTGGTTTTCTCTTTTGTAGGGATGAAGAGCCAGGAGATTACAGTTGGAAATCAGCTAAAAATTGATGTTGTTTTGATCTCAGAAACAATAGGATTAGATGAGGTAGTGGCAATCGGTTACGGGGTTGTGAGAAAATCTGATATGACCGGATCTGTTTCCACTGTAAAAAATGATGAAATTAAAGCATTCGCAGCTGCTAATGTGTTACAAGCATTGTCTGGCCGTAGTGCCGGACTTCAGGTAAAACAAAATGGCGGTTCACCGGGCGGTAGTGTGAGTGTAAGAATCAGGGGAACAAATTCAATTCAGGGGAGCAATGAACCTCTTTATGTCATTGATGGTTTTCCATCTTCGAGCAGCACCCCTACAGTAATAAATAATTCTGACATTGAAAGTGTAGAAGTACTAAAAGATGCATCTGCCACAGCCATTTACGGCTCAAGAGGAGCGAATGGAGTTATTTTAATCACAACCAATAAAGGAAAAGCTGGGCAAACAAAAGTCAATTATGAATCCAGTTACGGATTTCAGCAATTACGTGAAAAGCTGGAAATGATGGATGCGAAAGAATATGCCATGTTTTACAATGAACGACTCACGAACGATGGACAGGCAGCATATTTTACGCAAGACCAGATAAACAGCTTCGGTAAAGGATTTGATTGGCAGGATCTTGTTTTTCAGACAGCTCCTGTTCAAAATCATTCGCTGACTGTAAGCGGAGGAACTGATAAAACCCAATTCTCAATTTCAGGAGGTTTATTTGACCAGGAAGGTATAATAAAAGGGAGTAATTATAAACGTTATTCACTTAGAGCGAGTATTAATCATGATATCAGTAAAAAATTCGCAATAAACTACTCAGCAGCATTGACCAGGAACTCTGCATCACGAAAAAATGCAGAGGGTGGAAGGTTTGGTGAGACTATACTTACTGCGTCTATTTTGGCTCCGCCAACGCTCACTCCTTATAATGAAGATGGATCATATAGGGTACTTAACACGGCTTATCCTTTTAGTTCGGATGGGATGAAAAATCCGTTAAACGATATCTACGAGATGAGTGAAAATTCAATAGCAAATAAAGTTTTAGCCAATGCCGCTTTGATATATAAACCTTTTGAAGGGTTGACATTGAAAGTTGCCGGTGGTATTGAGAATAGTGATGACCGTACAGATTCTTATACAACCTTGAATTATTTTAATTCACAGGGATCTGCAGGTGTATCTACCACTCAGTTCACCAGTCTCCTAAATGAAAATACGATAAGCTATGCCAAAACCTTTAATAACAAACATAGTTTGTCTGCTGTTGCCGGTTTTACGTATCAGGATTTTCTTACAACTTATTTAGGTGGTTCCGGCAAGGGCTTCCTGAGTGATGTGCCTGAAACTTATAACCTCGGTTCTGCAAGTGTTCCTGGTATTCCAAGTTCTGGTTACTCAAAAGCTGTATTACTTTCTTATTTAGGTAGGATTAATTACAGCTATAACAATAAGTACTTATTTACCGCCAGTTTCCGTACAGATGGTTCTTCCAAATACAGCAAAGATTCAAAATGGGGATATTTCCCTTCGGGAGCATTTGCTTGGAAGCTCAAAGAGGAAGATTTCTTAAAAGATGTTTCATTTTTATCTAATTTGAAATTTAGAGCAAGTTGGGGTGCTACCGGTAGCCAGGCAATAAATCCTTATGCTACGATGAACAACTTATTTTCCGGTAAGACCGTATTTGGTGACGCCTTGTACACAACTTTTTCACCAAGCACGACCCTTCCAGGCAACCTTAAATGGGAAACTACAGAACAAACCAATATTGGTTTAGATGTGGCTGTATTTGACAATCGTATCCAGTTGTCAGCCGACTACTACATTAAAAATACAAGGGATTTATTGAATACAGTTCAATTACCAGCTTCTTTGGGCTTTACAAGTACCTTGCAAAATGTTGGAAAAGTTCGCAACCAGGGTTTAGAGTTTTCGCTTAATGCAAAAATTATAGACGGAAAATTTAAATGGGATGTTGATGCAAATATAGCATTTAACAAATCCAAGGTTGTAACGCTTTATGGCGGTCAGGATATATTAGGAGGATATGTAGATATGCTTGTGTTTGCTGATAATGTCAACCTGTTGAGAGATGGTGAGGAAATTAGTGTATTCTATGGATATCTTGAAGACGGTTATGATGATAAAGGAGCCATAAAATATAAAGACATGAGCAAGGACGGAATAATCAACCAAAACGATAAAAGGATTATTGGCAACCCTAATCCTGACTTTATCTACGGTTTTAATTCGATAATGTCCTTTAAGAATTTTGAATTGTCCATGTTCTTTCAGGGTTCACAAGGCAACGACTTAGTCAATATAAGTAGCGTAAGCAACGCCCTTGCCTATGCCTATGGAGATAATCTCCTGAAAGAAGTCTTTTACGACCATTGGACACCCGCAACTCCCAATGCGAAGTATCCAAAACTTACCAGAACCCAGTCAATGAAATTTTCAGACCGTTTGGTTGAGGACGGCTCTTATTTACGATTACGGAATATAGAATTAGCATATAACCTTCCATTCAAGAAATGGAACGTGGATTGGATCAAAAATGCACAGGTATATGCCAGTGGACAGAACTTATTAACGTTCACGAAATATTCCGGATGGGATCCTGAAGTAAATTCTCAGGGAGGCTCAAATTCAATAGCTCAGGGGATTGATTCATACTCCTACCCAACAGCAAAGGTGTATACATTTGGTGTAAGAGTCGGATTCTAAATCAATTAAAAAAATATCAGATGAAAAAAATACTTTATATTTTAACAGCGTTCCTCCTTTTTTCCTGTGAGGATCTATTGGTTGAAAAACCAAAGTCGATAGCCGTAGAAACATTTTACAACACCTCTGCCGAAGTTGAATCTGCGCTTGCAGCTATATATTCACCGGTAAAGGGAAGTAATACATTAGGAGCAACCTATTTAGGAATGCATGAGGCTTGTTCGGATTTCTTTTATGGCAGAGGAAGTTATGCACCATTAAGTGATTACCAGGGTCTTAACAGTACCAATGTAACAAGAGCCGGCATCATATGGCGCGACTTTTACCTGAGCATACGTAATGCAAACTTAGTGATCAAAAAAGTGCCTGACGCTAAAAATATCAGCGAGGCAAATAAGAGCAAATACATTGCAGAAGCTAAGTTTTTACGCGCCTGGATTTATTTTTACCTGGTTCGTAATTGGGCGGGTGTTCCTATACATACCGAACTAAATATGGAGATAGTTGAACTTCCCAGAAGTACTGTTGCGCAGGTATATGAATTAATTACAAGTGACCTTGATTTTGCCCAGAATAATCTTCCAGATAATGCACCAATAGCCGGTAGGCCATCAAAATGGTCAGCAAAAACATTATTAGCCGATGCATATTTTTACCAGGGGAAGAATGTAGAAGCGAGTGCAAAAGCCGCTGAAGTTATCCAATCGGGTAAATATTCACTTGTGGGAGTTACAGTACCAAGTGATTTCGACAAAATTTTCGGGCCAGCAGTGGTTTCTTCAACAGAAGAAATCTTTTATTTAAAATATTCTATAGAATCTTCTTGGGGTATGGTGCTGATGTATCATGGAGCAGGCACTCCTTACCTGGGAATTACAGGCTATAGTGCGCTTTACGGAACAACTGATAATCCTTTATACGCAAATTGGGACAACAAGGATTTAAGGAAAACTTTCGGTTGGTATGCATGGAATATCGGTTCGGGTACAAACACTCTGTTGAATAAGAAATTTTCTGATCCGGGTGCTTTAATTCCACGCAATGATTTCCCTATTTACCGCTATTCTGACCTGTTATTAATATATGCCGAAGCTTCATGCCTGGGTGGTGGCTCACCTACTGCTGATGGCATGGAAAAACTTAACATGGTACACCGCAGGGCTTATGGTTTTAACGCGTTACAACCTTCTGTTGTCGATTTCAAACTTGCTGATTACGACAAAGCATCCTTCACAACCTTAGTTATCAAAGAAAGAGGGTATGAGACGCAGGCAGAGGGCAAACGATGGCTTGATTTAATACGCTCTGGTAAAGTTAAAGAGTATATTCAAGTGGCTAAGGGAAAGGATGTACCTGAAAAACAACTATTATGGCCTATTCCTGTAACTGAAATGAATTACAACAAGGCAATCGATCCTAATAAAGATCAGAATTCTGGATATTAAATTACAATAACAGTCGGAATACAGTTAAGCTATTCCGGCTGTTATAATTATTCTAATGAGATTTGTCTGAGCGGAAAGATTCATCCTGTTCAGGAGATTTTTTTACTACTTATTTATAAAGAATGAAAATTATTACCATAGTTGTGCTTTCTCTTTTATTGCAATCTGCATTTGGTCAGAAAGCAAACACGATCATTGTGGAAAGTCCAAATAAGAAGGTGAAAGCTGCCTTCAGTCTGACCAATGACAAAGTGAAATTGACTGTTTATAAGAACCACGAGTTGGTTTTACCTGATTCTCAGCTTGGAATGATTATCGATGGCAATAATATAGGTGAAAATGTGATCCTTACAGGGTCGGAAGTTAAAAATACAATCAACGAAAAATATTCATTGTTTGGCAACCATTCACTGGCCATAAACAATTACAAAGAAATTTCAATCCCATTAAATAGTAAAGGTTTGGCCTGGCAGTTGTTGATCAGGGCATACGATGATGGAGTTGCATTACGTTATATTATACAGGCCAACAAGAAAATAAAAATTGAAGGCGATAATACTGCATTTCCTTTACCCTCTTCAGCACAATGTTACTGGGCTCACTATATTGATGGCGGTGGCGAAGGTCTGCACAATACTTCTTCCTTTGCCGAATTACCCGAGAATAAAACTTTCATGGCACCTTTGACCGTCAAATCCGGTAATTTCTATCTTTCTTTCAGTGAAGCTGATTGCCGAAACTTTCCAGATTTAGGTTGGATAAAAACAGGAAATCACTTGAAGGTGAATTTCAACACAAATCCAAAAGGCTGGGAAGCTGAAACCGGAACAATTACTTCACCCTGGCGTTTAGCGATTATTGCAGATAATCTTACTCAGTTGGTAAATAGTGATTTAATTATGAATTTATGTGAAGCTCCTAATCCAGCATACGATTTCAACTGGGTGAAACCTGGTCGTGTGTTGTGGCAGTGGTGGAGCATTGGTGCCCCAAAATATGAAGAACAGAAAGAGTGGTATGATGCTGCAGCCCGACTTACATGGGAATATTATTTGATCGATGACGGTTGGCGTTACTGGAAACAAGACAATAAAGACAATTGGGCTTGCCTGAAAGATGTGATTGATTATGGCACTTCAAAAGGTGTTAAAACAATTGTTTGGGCAAATTCCGAAGAGATGAGAACCCGCGAAGTCATTCGTACTTACTTGTTAAAAGTAAAACAAGTAGGGGCTGTTGGCATTAAAATTGACTTTATCCCACTTGCCACTCCTGAAATAATGCAATGGTATGAGGCAGCTTTGGAGGAAACCTACAAACTTCAACTGCTTTGCGATTTTCATGGTTGTTCCAAACCTACAGGATTGCGCAGAACATGGCCTCATGAGTTAACCCGTGAAGGTGTTCGCGGTAACGAATGGCAAATGACGCGTTACCAGAGAGTAGCCCCTAAAAGTCAGGATGTACTTAATCCATTTACCCGTTTTATTGCCGGACCTGCAGACTTTACTCCAGTAATTTTCAGCGAAAAGGAATTAAACGGTTTCACATGGTCACACCAGCTGGCACAAGCGGTTGTCTATCTTTCACCGCTTACACATTTTACCGATGCATACTATAATTATATTAATAATCCTGCAGAAGATATTCTTCGAGATTTTCCTGTAACATGGGACGAAACAATCGTGCTTCCGTGCGCAGAAATTGGCAAGGTGACAGCTTTCGCCAAACGAAAAGGGAATGAATGGTGGTTGGGTATTATGAACGGAGAAAAAACAAATGATATTTCTTTTGACTTGAATTTCTTGAATTCAGATGCATTGGCAACTATCCTTTCCGACAGGAAGGATGCGATAAATGCTTTTTTACGCGAGGAAAGAATGGTTAAACGGAGTGATAAAATCAATCTTCAGTTAGCTCCCGGAGGCGGATACTTTATGATGTTGAAAAAGATTAATAAGAAATAGAATAAGCAGATATAAACAATTTTCGTAAAAAATGAAACTCAAAATTCTTATAGTCCTTCCGATGTTGACGATTCTCTTTTTGAGCTGCGTTTCGCAGAAAATTACGCGGGAAGATATCGAATGGAGTGATTTTTGGTGGGCACACGAAAGCGACAATTCGAAACCCCGTGTTTTGTTTATTGGAAATTCGATTTCAAGAGGGTACTATCCTGCAGTTTCAGCCATATTATCAGGAAAAACCAATTGCGACCGTTACTCTACATCGCGGAGTATAGAAGACCCAGCATTATTTAAAGAAACCGCGATCGCAATGTCAAAATACAACCATGCAGTCATACACTTTAATAACGGGCTTCATGGCTGGCATCTCACAAACGATCAATATCAAAAAGGACTTGAAAAATATGTAAGGTTCCTTAAATCGAAGAAATCCCGGGATTGTGTTTTAATCTATTCACTTACTACCCCTTACCCATCAAAAGAACCCGGGCAGAAATTAGATGTGACGAAAAATAAAATAGTGACCGACCGGAACCGGATTGCCAGTAAAATCATGGCAGAAAATGGCATACAGGTTATCGACCTGTATGGTTTAGTTGAACCTGAATTGGAAAAATACAGCAGTTCAAAGGGGGATGTGCACTTTAACAAGGAAGGTTATGAAAGAATGTCAGAACGAATCAGCGATGAAATTTTTAAGCTGATCGAAAAATAAAATCAATTTAAATAATAAAAAATGAGTGTAAAAGAGACAGGTGTAAGCTACTATGGGATAAGTTACCCTGAGCATGCTGAGAAAGATTTTAAGGAGATGATTGCACATAATTGCAATGCTGTGCTGTTGGCGCTCTCTGAGTTTGATATTGACTTTTGGTTCCCCAATATTATTAAAATCACGAAAGTCGCGAAAGATCTTGGTTTAAAGGTTTATCTTGATCCCTGGGGCATTGGCAAATGGTTTGGTGGTGAACCACCAAGTCTCTTTCTTACCAATAATCCGGGTAACCGTCAGGTTTCGGCATTCACCAATGAACAGTTGCCAAATGTCTGCTTCAATACAAAAGCCTTCAGGGATTATTTTTATGCGATTTGCGAGAAATTGGCAACAGAAGTTGATGCGGACGGATTTTTCTGGGATGAGCCACATTATGCATTGCCCAAAAGTTATGCTTCCATCACAGGTGGAGCAGGTGATGACTGGTCGTGCCGCTGTCCTATTTGTCAGAAAGATTTTGAAAGACAGTATGGTTATGAAATGCCACGTCTTCTGACAAAAGAAGTTGTCTCATTCAGGCAGAACAATGCTCTTGATATTTTGGAGAATGCTTCAAGAAGAATCAAAAGTATTAAAACCGATAGTAAAATCACTTGTTGTGTGCATGCCACAATCAATAACTATTACGTGAAAGAAAATCGTGGATACGACGATTGGGACAAAGTGGCTAAGGTTGATTTGTTTGATGTATTCAGTACGACGATCATAAGCCATAAACTGCCTCGAAGTTACTTTCAGTCAATTACCCAACAGACGATTGATATTGCTCATAAATACGGTAAAGGATCACAGCGCTGGCTGATGACTTATTACCAGGAACCTGAAAACCTTCAGGAGATAAAAGAAGTAGTTCATCTTTATGCTGATATGGGAGTTGAAAGCTTGTTTGCCTGGACTTATCGTGGTGGTCACGGAACAGTTTTGGCAGCACCTCACGCGCTCGAAATGTGGGACATCCTGGGGGAATCTTATGGCGAAGTTTTGGCAAAAGAGTTTGCAATAAAGAAAAAATAAGGAGGAAATAATGATGGAATTCGACGATTCAGGATATTTAAGTCAGGTTATCGACTTATTAAAAAAGGTTGAAAAAGAACAATCAGGAAATATCAACAAGGCCGCGGAATTAATGGCCGGGGCTATTGAAAAGGATCAATTAATCCACGTTTATGGCGGAGGCGGACATACAACCCTTGTTATGGGAGAAATGTTTTTCCGCGCAGGTGGATTAGCCAATATAAACCCAATTATGGAAACAGGTCTTTCCGTATTCAACCAGGCATTGAAGTACCTGGAATTGGAGAGGACTGTGAATTATGGCCGAAGCATTGTGAAATACTACCGTATTCAGAAGGATGAGGTTTTTATTATCTTTCATAATATTGGCATTAATGCTGCCACAATTGACGCAGCGATGGAAGCAAAAGAGCGCGGAGCCAAAATTATTGCGATCAGTTCATCTTTCTGGCAGAATGAAATGCCCGAAAATCATTTTATCCGCCATCCTAATAAAATGAATCTTTTCGATCTTGCAGATGTTTGTATCGATGATTATAATCCGGTTGGCGATGCAGTCGTTAAAGTAGACGGTCTGGATACTGCTATCGCTCCGATATCCAATATTATAGACTTTTACATTGCTCACCGCCTTGAAATCGCAACAGTAAAAATATGTATCGAAAGAGGCATCAAACCCCCGATTTGGTCAAGTGCCAATGCTCCGGGCGGAGATAAGATCAATGCAAAATATGTGGAGAAATATCTGCCACGGGTTAAATCTCTCTGATAATTAAAATAAAGGATCATTAATATGAACGTAATTAAAAATAATAAGGATACTGAAAATGCATTGACAGGATTGCTTGAAAAATATAATATCAGGCCAACCCAGTCGTATCATTTATTTAAGGGTGGTAATGCGAATGAAATTAGTATGTTAGCCGGTTTCGAATTCACTGAAGCCATCCTCGAAAAGAATCAAATACCGCTGCTTACATGGAGACTCAAACGGAAGTTTATTGAGTTAAAAAAGATCGTGGGTGAATCTGTAATTGAAAATGTTTGCTTATTTAGGTTTAGCTGCATGGGGAGCAAAGACAAATGGTCATTATCCTCACTCTTGTATCGCGAGATGGACTTGTTTGAATTTATTGGAAATGGTAAAATCATTTCTGTTCAAACAGTTATAAGCGACGATCAGGCAGGGAGTGTCTTATTGCGATTGGATAATAATGCCCTTTGCAGTATTGAAGTAAGTATACAGATGCCTAGTGATTCGCCATTAATTGACAGACATGAGATAATTGCCCAAAGGGGAGTTACAAGTGACCTTGTTGTTGACACGCAAATTCCTCAGAGTTCGATCTATAGTTTCACAAAAAAAGGTGAAACCAAGTACACGGATATTGATATGGAGTTGTTTGGTTTCGATGATATGCAGGTAGACCATATCCGTTCTGCATTTCAAATATTGAAAAGTCCTGGATTAACTGAACAATGGCAACAGCAGCACAAGCACTTGGTTACTTTAGTCCAATTGGCCTTTGAATCGAACAGAAAACACGAAAGAATAACCTTAAATAGTGGAGGAAAAGCATGAAACCTGTAAAAATTGCAATACTGTCGCTTACTCATGGGCATACAAGGAAATATTATCAAGTATTAAAGGAAAATCCTAAGTTGGAATGGATCGCGGTTTATGCTGAAACAGAACTGGTAAAGAGCAACTTCCAAAAACTAGGTTATGATATTCCATGTTATTTAAGTGAAAAAGAGATGTTTGACAAACATCCGGATATTGAAGCAGTTGTAATGGCTTCGGCAAACAGAAAACATATCGGGCAATTCAGAGAGTGTGCCAAACGTGGCATCCATGTACTTTGCATGAAAATTCCTACATTTGATATGCAGGAGTATGCAGAGATTGTCGCGATGGTTGAGAAAGCAGGTATTGTTTGTCAGGTAGAGCTTGAGATGCATTATAATCCGGTGGTAGCAAGAATGAAAGATATTCTTGCCAAAAATGAACTGGGAAAGATTAGTGCGATTAATGCCACGAATATTACACTTTCGCCTTTATGGGCCTTCCCGTGGCAGGGTATTCCCGAAGAAAGTTACGGAAAACGTATTCAGTTGAGTCCCGGGGATAAACGTTTCAGAGGAGGAGCGTTATGCGATCATCCCCATGTATTTGATTTGATTCGTTGGTTGACCAACAGTGATTTTGAATTCGTTTATGCCGAAGCAGGTCCTAATATCAGGCCAGATATTGAAGTTGAAGATACCTTACTTGTAAACGGTAAAATGAAAAACGGAATTAGTTTTCTGTTCGATCCTTCATGGTCAAGATTAGAAGAACGTATATTGATTCCTGGTCCGGGATGGGAAGTTTTTCCCAAACGCATGGAAGTAAACGTTACGCTCAGCGGAGAGGAGGGCATTGTGCTGGCAGATTGTTTCGGGCCAAATGTCTATCACAACGGGAATCCCAATGATCGATACACTGTTCAGTATACCTATTTTGATGAGTGGATTGGATTGATGGATGAGTTTGTGGATTGTGTGAGGAATAAAAAGACGCCAAAAATTAATCTTGCATGGCACCAAAAAACAATTGAAACCATGAATGCCTGTTACGAAAGTATTTCCACAGGCAAAGTTGTATATCTATAACGTTAAAATTATGAATAATCGTAGAAGTTTTGTCAAACAATTGTCTGCAGGAGCCCTGTTGGCCGGTATGCCAAATATTCTGCTTTCACAACAAAAGGCTGCACAGGATAAGATTTGGGCTTGCCTTTTGCATTTGAGTTTTAATATGTGGGAGGAATACATCTCTCCGCACCGTCCATTCAGGGGTTACCAACCGGATTTGAATATAAGTGAATCATTGTGGAATGATGCAATTGTCAAGATGAGTGAAAAGGGGATGAATATGGTTGTCATAGACCTTGGCAACGCTGTCAGATATGACAGCCATCCCGAGATTGCAGTCAATAATGCCTGGTCAACACAGCGATTACGCTTTGAGCTAGATAAAATAAGAAAATTAGGTCTGGAGCCGATCCCAAAACTAAACTTTTCAACTGGACATGATACCTGGCTTGGAAAATATTCCCGGATGGTGTCGACGGATCAGTATTATAAAGTCTGTTCAGACCTCATTGAGGAAGTTTGTCACCTGTTTGACAAACCCCGTTATTTTCATTTGGGGATGGATGAAGAAAGCGCTGACAATCAGAGCCATTACAATTACATAGTCGTCAGGCAAAATGAGGTATGGTGGAATGATTTCTATTTTCTTGTGGCAGCGGTTGAAAAACAAAACTCCCGGGCATGGATCTGGTCAGATTATATGTTATGGAATCACCCTGATCAATTTTTTAAGAAAATGCCTAAATCGGTAATCCAGAGCAATTGGTATTATGGAGAGAACTTTCCTGTAAACCAGGAATATGAAAAAACGCAGAAGGATATTAAAGCTTACCTGGACCTCGAAGCCCATGGTTACGATCAAATTCCTACTGGTAGTTATCATGATAAAAATGAGAAAAGCATTCTCAGTACAGTGCAATTTTGCGAGAAAAATATTAAAGATACAAGGCTACTCGGATTTTTACAAACTTTTTGGAAACCGACTACAGAAGAATATCGCGAACGCATTCTAAAAGGCGTTGAATTGGCAGGTGACGCGAAAGAATGGTTTTTGAAAAATCATTAACAACTTCAATAATTTCAAGGTGGCATGATATTGTCATATATTAGTAAATACACTAAATATAATTTATGAAAGATGTCGGTTTGCCCGAAGTGAAGCGTTTAAAATCCCTGGATGCACTGCGGGGATTTGATATGATCTGGATTCTTGGGGCAGACAAAATTGCTATTGAGCTGGCAAAAATAACCCATTGGCCTTTCCTTGAATGGTGGGCCGGCCAAATGCACCATATTGAATGGCATGGGTTTAATTTGTATGATATGATCTTTCCCCTATTTCTATTTCTCGCTGGGATTTCATTTTGCTTCTCGCTTGCTAAATTTAATCAAAGCCCTAAAAATAAGTCGTCCTTATATATTAAGATAATTAAGCGCGGACTTTTACTGTGGCTACTTGGGTTGATATTTGCAAATACAGGAATTCGATTCGACTTTAGCAATATGGAGTTTCACACGGTCCTCGGGCGCATTGGACTATCGTGGATGTTTGCTGCAATAATCTTCATGAATACAAAGCTTTATACAAGAATTGGAATTTTCAGTGGACTACTGGTCCTTTATTGGTTATTGTTACTGATATTTCCGATAGGCCACCTGGGTTCTGCTGATCCCTTTTCAGTTGAAGGAAATCTCGTGAATTATATCGACACGATGATTTCGGATTCAAAACATACCTATGCCATATTTAATCTTGGCTATATGACATCTGTTTCAACGGCTTTACTGGGAATGCTCACCGGGCAATTTATTCAATCTGAATACTTAAAAGAAAAACCACTCAAAAAGGTTCTATATATGATTATAGCAGCTTTTGGGTTAATGATCATCGGACAAATTTGGAACCTTGTGTTTCCTATCAACAAAATGTTGAATACAAGCTCTTTTGTTTGCTGGGTTGGCGGTTTAAGCCTACTTCTGTTTGCTATTTTTTACCTTGTTATTGATATATGGAACTATACTAAATGGACGACATTTTTTGTAGTAATCGGTATGAATTCCATTACCATATACTTAGCTGGCCGACTGATTGGTTTTGAGCTAACTGCGAAATGCCTTTTCGGGGGTTTTATCTCGCTTCTCCCTGAGCTTTGGTCGCCTGTATTACAAGCTGCTGCCTATTTGGCAACCGGTTGGCTTTTTATGTATTGGCTCTACAAAAGGAAAATATTCCTTAAAATATAAATCGATTTAAAACCATACGAATAAAATGAATGCGAAACAAGTAAAGCCGTTTCACTGGGAACTTCTGATTATCCTGTGGTTTGCTTTCTTTTTGAATCAAGCAGACCGTCAGATTTTCAATGTGACATTGCCGCTTATCCGGGGTGACATAAAGCTTTCAGATACAGAATTTGGTCTTATTGCGGCTTCGCTGATCTGGACGTATGGTTTACTTGTGCCGATAGCCGGATTTTTGGGCGATATTTTTCCTCGCCGCAACATCCTGGCTTTTTGCATCTGTTTTTGGAGTATAGCTACATTTTTTACAGGTTTTGCATCTGGATTATTGCCATTTATACTTTTATTAGGCGTAGCTACAGGAGGAGGTGAAGCCTTTTATGCCCCATCTGCCAATGCCATGTTGAGTGAACGCTATAAGGAAAACCGAGCTTTTGCCTTATCTATTCACCAGACTGCTGTTTATGCAGGTATCATTTTAAGTGGCGTTTTGGCTGGTTATATCGGCGAAAATTTTGGATGGAGAAGGTCATTTAATGTTTTTGGTGCTGCCGGGGTTTTGCTGTCCTTCGTTTTTCTATGGCGCGTTAAACCAACTTCTAATTTGATAAAAAGCGAGAGCATTTCTGTAGTCCACTCTATAAAAGAAGCCTTGAGCGTTTTTCGCAAACCAACGGTCATCCTTTTAACGCTAGCATTTGGATGTATGGTATTTGTAAATGTTGGATATTTGACCTGGATGCCATTGTATCTTGTTGAACAGTATGGTATGTCTGTAACTTACGCTGGATTTTCATCGTTGATCTATCACCATATCGGAGCTTTTTTAGGTGTCATGGTAGGGGCTCGCCTATCCGACAGATTGGCAGGAAAGGATCCTAAAAAGCGATTGGTAATTCAATCAATAGCTTTGTTTGGAGGAGCGCCATTCATATTTTTGATGGGATTTACTAATAACCAGGCAATTACTTTTGGAGCTCTTGCTGCATTTGGTTTTATGAGAGGTGTATACGATTCCAATATTTTTGCTTCACTCTATGAAGTAGTTAAACCATCGATTCGATCTTCCGCCACCGGATTTATGCTAATGTTTGCTTTTCTGATGGGTGCTTTTGCACCGCTCATCCTTGGGATTTTAAAACCGACTTTAGGTCTGGCTGCAAGTTTCTCCAGCCTTTCAATCTTTTACACTTTGGGCGCTGGATTTATTTTTGTGGCGGTAAAATACTTCTTTAAAAAAGACTATTATGAAGAATTACGAATTAATTAATTTAAAAATGAGGGTTATGAAGAATAAAGGATTGCTTAAATTATCTGTCATTTTTTTGCTGTGTTTAATCGGCTTACAGGGTTTTTCACAAGTCGAAGAATTATATAAAAGCAACTGGAATGATCCTGAAATTCAGCAGCGTATTGCAGATGGGATCAGACAAAACCGGATGGGATCTTTTTCCATTCAGTTTAATGACAGCATGGGCAAACCAGTAAAAAATGTAGCAGTTACAGTTAGTCAGACCAGCCATGATTTTTATTTCGGAGCCAATGGTTTTATGGTAAAAGGATTTCAGAATCAAAAGGAAGATTCATTGTACGAAAAATACTTTACCCAATTGTTTAATTTAACCACCATTCCGTTTTATTGGCCAGAACTCGAACCGAAGCCTGGCAAGCTACGTTTTGGCAAGGACAGTGAGGTTATATACAGGCGTCCTGCTCCGGATTTAGTAATGGAATTTTGTAAGAAATATAACATTACCCCAAAGGGACACACCCTTGTCTGGGATAACCCCAGATGGTCGCTTCCCAAATGGTTGCCACAGGACGAAGTAGTTATGGAACAAAAAATCAACAAACGGATAGATGAAATAGCTGATAGGTATCGATTTGATATTCCGATATGGGATGTTGCAAATGAAGTAACCGATAGATACAACAATGTTATCATGCCTAAAGATTTTGCATTTAAGGCTTTTAAAGAAAGTGAACGTGTCTTTCCCGGCAACACTGCATTAACCCTTAATTTCACAACAAATATATGGAGCAGAAACAAGCGGGAATACAGCCATGATTATTTACTCGTCGAAAACCTTTTACTCAGAAAAGCAAAAGTTGATGTTATTGGTATGCAGTTTCACAATTTTAATGAAGGTGAATACTGGCAAATATTAAAAGGAGATGTATTTTCTCCTCAAAGTATGTTCAACACTCTGGATGTCTATTCTGATTTTAATTTGCCAATACATATAACGGAAATCACAATTGCTGCTTTGTCTGAAAAAGGACCCGAATATCAAGCAATGATGACGGAGAATTTTTATAAACTTTGGTTTAGTCATCCTAATGTTGAAGCAATAGTGTGGTGGAATTTAGTTGATGGCACAGCTGCCCCCGGTGTCATTAAAAAGGATGGCTATGCAGCACCAGGCGAAGACAAATGGAAAGGCGGGTTACTTAACCGGGATTTTTCAAAAAAACCTGCCTTTGATGTTCTTGACAGGTTGATTAACAAAGAATGGAAGACTAATTTGAATGTTAATTCCGCTACAAATGCCGTCAAGTATAACGGCTTTTTTGGAAGTTATAAACTTATTGTAAAAACAGGTGGAAAATCATTTGAAAAAGTGGTGACCTTCCCTAAGAAAGGCTCAAGAAATCAGGTTATTATATTGGATTAAAAAAACATAATGGAAATCGTTGAATAAAATCAAGGGTGCCATATATTCTATTGTGCTCTCAAATCTCATATATTTGAAATATTGAGAGTTTATAAATTACTTATAAATATTTGTATTATGAAAATTGTTGACATGCGGGTGCGTACCGTGGCCATTCCGATGAATGCCATGTTAAGGCACAATACCGGGGTTCATCCTGGTTATTTAATGCGGACGATTCTGGAACTGATTACGGATGAAGGAATTGTTGGATTAGGTGAAGTAGGCGGCGGCGATTCGCGCGGAGCTTTGCTGAAACTCAAACCAAGGATTGTAGGAATGGATCCTTTCAATCTGGAAGCCATTAAGCTCAAAGTGTTACGAAGCATCTACTATTTGTCAAATTCACGCTTATATGGAGCAATCGAAATTGCTTGTCTCGACATAATGGGCAAAGCCTGTAATGTCCCGATGAACAAACTGATTGGTGGCAAACTTCGCGATGAAATTCCTATGATTGCATACCTTTTCTGGAGATATGATCGTCCGGATGGTGGACATGACACCTGCGCTGAAGATATGGCAGACTTATGTGTCGAATTGAAAGAAACACTCGGTGTTACAGCTATGAAGCTTAAAGCCGGGGTTATGGACCCGATGGAAGAAGTTCGCGTACTGCAACTTTGCCGCCAAAGATTGGGTGATGATTTTGGTTTACGAATTGATCCGAACGGAGTTTGGTCGGTAGCTACTGCTGTAAAAGCAGGCCGTAGGATGGAAGAACTGGAAATTCAGTACTTCGAAGATCCCTCATGGGGATTAGAAGGTATGCGCAGGGTGAAAGAACAGGTGCGAATTCCGTTGGCATCCAATATGTTCCCTAACAAGTTTGACGATCTTGGTCCTGCAATTCATATGAACAGCATCGACATTGTTCTTACAGATCTTCATTACTGGGAAGGGCCACGTGGTGTGAAAGACCTTGTAGCCATATGCCAAACATTTAATCTTGGAGTAGCAATGCATTCAGGTGCTGAATTCGGCATCGAACTCGCTGCCATGCTTCATACTGCATCTTCCATTCCGACAATGACCATGCCCGGTGATGCTCATTATCATTTTCTCGAAGACGATATTATTGTTGGAGGAAAGATGAAATACGTGAACGGAGCCATTAAGGTACCTGAAGGACCAGGACTCGGTGTGGAACTTGATGAAGAAAAAATGGAAAAATACGAACGCTATTATGAAGAAAAGGGTGATTATTATGCAAAATTTCACCAGGATCCGTATCGTCCGGATTGGTATCCTAAAGTAGGTGGAATTTAATCCCTTTTAAAAAGTAATAATGAAAAATTGAGTCCATTTTCGAAAAATCTTTTTTGCTTTATTTTGACAATATGTAACAGAACATTATCAGTATGTTACAAGACTTAATCAAGTGAATTTGATTTTTCGGAAAGTGACTTATAAAAAAAACGGATCCCAAAAACAATATAGTAGTTGTAGATATTTCCAAATTAAGATATGATAGTTACTGATGAAGCTGACCGTTAATACAATCATAACCCATCTCAAATTTCCGGAAGGACCAGTTTTCGATTTTTCGGGGAACTTATGGTTTGTCGAGATTCAAGGTGGCAACCTTTCGCGCTGGGATGGAGTGAAGCTTGACCGTTTTGATGTGGATGGTACCCCAAATGGAGCGATGATTGACAGAATCGGAAACATCTGGTTTTGTGATAGCGCTCGTAGTGAGATCAGGCTATTTGATCCAACCAGAAATACGTTTGAAACAGTTTGCGATTGCCTTTGTGATGGTACACATCTCGGGCGTCCCAATGATCTGATTTTTGATGCCATTGGAAATCTTCTTTTTTCTGACCACGCTGATGGCCGAACAGAACCACTATCATCTATTTGTGTGCTGCCAAATGGGAGCAATCAGGCTAAAGTTATTTCTTCAAATAAATATTTCACCAATGGTCTTGCACTGAATAAAGATGGTCGCACGCTTTTGTTTTCAGAAACATACAGACAGCAACTATGGATCGCAGAGTGGGATATCAGTGCGCTTGAACTGCGTAATGAACGTCCTTTTGCAAAGGCAGGCTTTGGACCCTGGGGACCGGACGGAATTGCATTTGATGAAAGTGAAAATCTTTTTGTCACAATTTTTAACGAAAGCAGGATAAACATTTACTCTCAGGATGGAACGCTGACTGACTGGATCAATTGCGTGGGAAATAGACCAACCAGTTGTGCCTTCGATCCATATGGCAAACTTGGCCTTGTAGTAACAGAAGCCGAACATGGAGAAATCATTTCATTTCCGGATTTAGGAAAAGGATTACCTATTTTTTACAGATAAAAACTATGGAAATTAAAAACTTATTCAATTTAAAAGGAAAAACTGCCCTTATTACCGGCGGCAGTCAAGGAATTGGAAAAGCTATATCACTCTCATTTGCTGAGCACGGCGCTAACGTTATTATCAATTATAGGTCGGACAAAAAATTAGCCGTACAAACCGAATTCGAAATAAAGGAGATGGGTGTAAAATGCCACTTAATTCAATGTGATCTTTCCCAAACTAATTCAGCCAAAACAATTTCAAGTTTTCTAAAAGAAAATAACCTTGAGGTTGATATTCTGGTAATCAATGCTTCTATTCAGATCCGCAAGTCATGGGATGAAGTAACAGCTGAAGAATTTGAGATACAGATTAATACCAATTTCCGTGCTTCGCTTTTTTTAATTCAGGAGCTTTACCCAATGATGCAGCAGAAAAAATGGGGCCGTATATTAACAATTGGAAGTGTACAACAGACGCGTCCGCATCAGCAAATGATCGTATATGCAGCTTCCAAAGTGGCTCAGGTAAGCATGGTAAAAAGTATGGCGCCTCAATTCGCACCTTATGGAGTGACAATTAATAACTTAGCTCCCGGAGCCATTTGCACGGGCCGCAACGAAGAAGTGCTGCAGGACCATGCCTATAAGGCGAATGTTGAATCAAAGATTCCGGCGGGATTTATTGGCGAATCTTCAGATTGCGCTGCTGCTGCCTTATTGTTTTGTTCCGATGCAGGAAGATACATTACGGGTCAGGACATCTTCGTCGACGGCGGGATGGGGCTTAATTCCTAATTAATTGAATTTCAAAATATTCACAGCATAAATAAAATTTCAATCATGAGTGTTGATCAATATAAAAAAGAAGTCGGGATGATGAATCTGGAGAAACTCATCGCATCGCGTGAAGGTATCTCAAATGCTGTTTTCCCAATTCATGACAAGGAATTGCTTAGCCGTTTTGAACAGCTTTATACTGGTGCCGTAAATGATGTATTGCGCGAATATTGCCTGTTGGATCAGGCATTGCCAGGACGAATCCTTCCTTTGCGCGAATACCGTACAATCGCCGGATTTGCCTTCACCGTTAAAAGTGCACCCAATGTAAAGATTCAGGGTGAGATGGATTTTCGTGTCCGGATGCTCGATCAGATTCATGAGGATGCATTCGTAGTTTGGGATACAAGTCGTGATAAAAATGCTACGTTGTGGGGTGGCGTAATGACTGCCACTGCAAAAGGTAAAAAATTGAAGGCTGCCTGCATTGATGGTGGCATCAGGGATACGCACCAGATTCTGGAAGCCGATTTCCCGGTGTTCTACGAATATAGATCCTCAAACGGAAGTTTAGGTCGTTGTTTGATTACCCATTACCAGATACCTATCAAAATTGGCGATGTAACCATCAAACCTGGCGATATCGTATTGGGTGATGTAGATGGTGTTCTGGTTGTACCGCGTGATATTGCATACGAAGTACTGGTTCGTGCTGAGGAAATCAAAGAGAATGAAAAGAAGATTTTCGGATGGGTCAGCGAAGGACAATCAGTAAAAGACATTACAGAAAAAGGTGGATATTTCTGACTATCAGAACCTATAAATATTAGTTTTTCGCTTAATGAATCTGTCTTTTCTTTTACGGTTGAATTATGACGAGCAAAAAAATTTACTTTGGCTCGTCGGATTGATGTGAAATGTGTCATTATTAAGGCTATGTCCGAATTTTTAGTAAGCACAGCTGAAATTGCTTCATTATATTTTTTTGGCCAATATCTTAAGGGAGGTTCTATAATTTAAATATCAGTATATCAAATAAATATGTTATATTTGGCTATTGAAAAACGATAAGCCACACAAGAAAAGTCATAAAGATATTGATGCCCGATGGGCAAAGAAGAATGGAGACGACTATTATGGTTATAAAAATCACATCAAGATAGATGGGAAAAGCAAGTTAATAGACACCTATATGGTTTCAGATGCTTCCGTTCACGATTCAAAGGTTCTGGATATGCTGCTTACGG
>Ga0209123_1000619_pt1 | contig 43149 bp, 39 predicted proteins | sample BarGraIncu00431A_FD_184500 | JGI IMG/M metagenome (GOLD analysis project Ga0209123, IMG submission 184500) | Arctic peat soil microbial communities from Barrow, Alaska, USA - Barrow Graham LP Incubations 004-31A (SPAdes) (version 2) | ecosystem: Environmental > Terrestrial > Soil > Wetlands >...
ACGAATAGCGTGAATTATCTAGGCTATCCGTACAATATATAGCACGAAGAAATTCTGAGGTGAAGTTGATTTTTGAGCAAAAATGAATCAAGAGTTAGCAATGCCTTAAGAGTTTCCGAGAGTGCACTATAATAAAGGTGAGGTGAAATAAATGGATTACAACAAGGAAAGTTTAGATAAATTAGTAGAAGAGATTATAGGAACAAAAGATATTACTTTGATGGAAATACCTTGCGTAGATTTATATATGGATCAAGTTACAACATTCTTTAATGAGAAGCTTGGAAGTCTTAAAAGAAATGATGATGATAAAATTCTTACAAAAACTATGATCAATAATTATACTAAAGGTAAGGTACTTATGCCAGCTAAAAATAAGAAATATACTAATGAGCATATGATACTGCTGATGCTTATTTATAATTTGAAGCAGACTATATCAATTAATGATATTAATACAGTATTTGATTCTATTATTGATATAAAAGCTCCAAAAGGTACTAGTCTTTCATTAGAAGATTTATATAATAATTTTTTGGATATCAAAGAAGTTCAAAACAAGGATTTTGTAAGTGATATAGATAAAGATACTGAATTTATAAAAGATAGAATTAAACAAATGGGAAAAAAAGACGGAGAGTTAATAGAGTTAATTTTAATGGTGTTGCTACTTATTAATAAAGCTAATATGCAAAAGAGAATGGCGGAAAAATTAATTGATAAATTTTTGAATAAAGAATAATGAATTAGTAATATTTCATTTATGGAATGAGGAAATGTCTTTTATCAATGTTTAAGATATCAACTTATTGTAGTATAATGTAACGGTATACAATAAAGAAAATTAATTGGTACATGAAAAATAAGGAGATGAGTAGATGTCAAAAGTTGTAGAAAAATTTTTAAAATATGTAAGCTACGATACTAAGTCTAATGAGGAATCTACTACTGTTCCAAGTACAAAGGGTCAAATGATACTTGGCAAACAATTAGTTGAAGAATTAAAGGCAATGGGTATACATGAAGCAAGTATAGATGATAATGGATATGTAATGGCGACTATTCCTTCAAATGTAGAAAAAGATATACCAACTATAGGATTTATAGCTCATATGGATACTTCTCCAGATATGTCGGGAAAAAATGTTAAGCCTAAATTTGTTGAAAACTATGATGGGGAAAACATAGTATTAAATAAAGAAAATAACATAATACTATCTCCAAAGGATTTTCCGGAGCTCACGAATTACATAGGGAAAACTCTTATAACTACAGATGGAACTACCTTACTTGGGGCTGATGATAAAGCTGGTATCTCAGAAATAATGGCCGCTGTAGAGTATTTAATAGAAAATCCTAAGTTTCCACATGGTACTATTCGTATTGGGTTTACACCAGATGAAGAAGTAGGACGTGGGGCAGATATTTTTGATGTGAAAAAATTTGCTGCAGATTTTGCATACACTATAGATGGTGGCACTATTGGTGAATTAGAGTACGAAAATTTTAATGCTGCAGCAGCAAAAATATGTATTCATGGAAGAAATGTTCATCCAGGATCAGCAAAAGGAAAAATGATTCACTCTACACTTATAGCAAACGAATTTGTGAATTCATTACCACCAAATGAGACTCCAGGTACTACAGAGGGGTATGAAGGATTTTATCATTTAATTAGTCTTAATGGAGAAGTTGAAGAAACAAAACTTCAATATATTATAAGAGATTTTAATAGTGAAGGCTATGAAAACAGGAAAACATTTATCAAAAAAGTAGTAAATACGCTAAATGATAAATATGGTAATGGCACTGTTGAAATAGAAATAAGGGATCAATATTTTAATATGAAAGAAAAAATAGAACCAGTTAAGCATATTATAGATACAGCCTTTTTGGCTATGAAACAAGTAGGAATAGATCCTATAATGGTTCCTATTAGAGGCGGTACGGATGGCGCAAGGCTTTCCTTTATGGGGCTTCCTACACCAAATATATTTACTGGTGGACATAATTTTCATGGTAAATTTGAATTCATACCTACATTTGCTATGGAAAAAGCAGTTGAGGTAATCCTTAAAATAGTTGAGATATATGCTGGTAAATAATTAAAATAAGGTATCCCAAAAATAATATGGCACATAAAACCAATAATAAGTCAGGTTCATTGTGGTTAAATAGTGGAATCATTATATTTTTATATAATAATTTCACTATTTTTTATAAATAAAAAAATTTGTCTATACTAACTAATGTATAAGTAATAGAATAATGTTTTAAAAATAAATACTATTTATTAAAGGTTTGTTAATAAAGTTGACACTAAACTGTAACATAGAAGTACTATTATATATTTAAAGGTAAAATAAAAGCAGAAATTTAAAAAGGTTAGGTTTACAAATATCTTATTTAATATAATTTTTAAGTAGATATAACTTTTATTTACATATACAAATCAAATCCAATAAGGAGGGAAAATAGTATGAATGAAAATAATAATGATGATAGTAATGGGATAAATGAAACTAACGAAATAAATCAAACAAATGAAGATATGAATAATAATGAAAATGAAATTAATAGTGAAAATAAAATCGCTAATGAAAATAATAATGCGGGTGAGAATATAAACTACTCACAGGAAAATGTTAATGAGGATAGCAAAGAAAATGTACCTAAAGATCATCTCAGTGAAAAACAAAGTGAAACTTTGCCTATCCAATTAGGGAGTACTAATTACACAGAAATAAATGATAAAAAGGTGAAGAAAGATCATGGCGGTATGAGAAAAAGAATAGCATCCTATATAATAGTAGGTGCAATATGCTCTACACTTGGAGGTGTAGGTTCTGGTATTGTTATAATGAATATGATGAAAAATACAAGTAGTACTGCTACTACAACTACACCTAAAGCAATTGCTACAAAGAGTACTAGTGATGCAAAAGCAAAGCTTATTACTACTAATAGTACAGAAAATTTAAGTACACCTGAGATTGTAAAAAAGGTAAGTCCTTCAGTAGTTGCAATTTCTACAAATAGTTCTAGTGTAAGTAGCGAGGTTAGCGGGCAGGATGCGACGCCAGAAGGTGTAGGGACTGGAATAATATTTAGTAAAGATGGATATATTTTAACGAATTATCATGTTATAAGTGGAGCTCAGAGCATTAAAGTTATGCTTAGTGATGGAAAGGAAGTTTCAGCGAAAATAATCAACTTTGATGCTGAAGCAGATGTAGCTGTAATTAAATTAGCTGACAACACTGTTGTTCCAGGTGTGGCTGAATTTGGAGATTCAGATATGCTAGAAGTAGGAGAATCGGTAGTGGCGATAGGAAATCCGTTAGGGAAAGAATTAATAGGATCTGTTACTACAGGAATTGTTAGCGCAGTTAATAGGCAAGTAAGTATTGAAAATAAAGATTTGAAATTTATTCAAACAGACGCTGCAATTAATCCTGGTAATAGTGGTGGTCCACTTGTGAATTCTAAGGGTCAAGTTATAGGGATAAATACTGCTAAAATAAGTGTAACAGGAGTAGAAGGATTAGGTTTTGCAATACCAATTAATACAGTAAACCCTAAAATGGAGAATTTAGTTAAACCAATGCTTAATATAGGAATTTCTTGCAGAGACGTTACTACAGAAATAGCAAAAAGAAATAACATTCCAGTAGGAGTATATATTTCACAAATTAAAGAGTTTAGTGCGGCAGAAAAGGCTGGTATAGTGCAAGGAGATATTATTACACAGTTTGATGGTAAAAATATTAAAACTGTGGCAGAAATAAATAAGATAAAAGGTACGCATAAAGCCGGGGATGTAGTTAAAGTAGAATTAAATAGAGATGGAAAGACAGTAAAACTAAATTTAACACTTTCTGAATAAATTAAATATATTATAAACAAAAGAAATTGGGAATCCTATGATTCCCAATTTCTTTTTAATTACTAAGAAGTCGAAAAATTTAAAATACATAAAAAATATGTTTTGTGAGAAAATATTACTGAAGGAGTGATAAAAATGGAAATGAATACTAGAGACACTATTATGAAAAAATTATTAGACGCACAAGAAAATGTAAGAGATTATCAATCATTTGCAAGAGAAGTATCAGATGAAGAAGTTAGTGGTACATTTAAGGAATTTGCAGAACAATCTGCAATGCAAGCTCAGAAACTACAAGAATTATTAAGCATACATGACAAAAGGTAGCACTATTAGCTAAGTTAAATAAGTTACCATAACTCATATTATGTTGTAGGGTAATATATAATAAATTTAAAGCCACTTAGCTCGATTACCGCCAAGTGGCTTTAAATGCTATATTTTAAAAAAATATTTATAAGGTTACCCGTTGTTCTTTAATAAGGCCTTTTCTATATGCTGTAAGAAGCAGTTCTAAATCTTTAATTTGCTCCTTAATTTCGAGGCCTACATCTGTATCTGTTACACGTATACGATTTGTAGATTTTTCTAAAACTATAGTAGATGAAAGGATATCCTTGCCTTCATCAATAGCCTTTTGTGTAGATTCAAAAGGTGCATGGGAGGCTAAAAGCAATCCATAGGAATTATAAATTAGGGTATATCCTGCTATGCCTGTCTCTGGTTGGTAGGCCTTAGAAAAACCACCATCGATAACTAAAAGTTTACCATTAGCTTTTATAGGACTTTCACCTTGTTTAGTCTTTACGGGTACATGACCATTTATAATGTGTGAATCATTGGGGTTTAATTCAAACTCTGATAATATATTATTGCATATTTTTTCATCATCTCTATAGTTATAATATGGATTCTTAATTTCTGTATGAGTACTTTTGTCATTTATAAAATATCGCTCAAAGGTAGTCATTTTATCTTTACCGAATAGTGGAGAATTAGAACCACACCATAAATACCATATGGAATCCAAAGCATAAAGCTTGGATTGTGAATTGGCTTTTCCAAAGTATGCTTCTCTTGCTATTCGTTCAGTTCTATCTATATAGGATTTTCCACTATAAGTAACATTATCGATTTTCATTTTCTTGAAACTACCATCTTGGTTTAGTGCAATACAGCCATGATAAAGCAAATTGGAGTTATACTTTAAGTACATACTACCTTTAGAATATAAAAAACGTACATGTTTTTGAAGCTTTTCACTATTTGAGAAAGAAGATTTAAGTTTGTCAATAAGCTCCCTTTCCTCTTGGTTTAATTTATAAGGGTCAGTAGGGTCTATAGTTGGAAAGTTAGTATCGTTTAGTGTATATTCTTTTTCATCAATATTAATGGTACCATTTTCATAGTCTATTTTATGGAGAAGTAACCTATTTTGCATTTCAAAATTAGGACACCTTTTTATTATTGCACCCTCAAGTTTAAATTGAATTATAGAAATGGCTTTATGCATTTGAGACATTAAATTAAGGTCATTTTCTCTATAATTATTTTCAGATAAAACTTTAGGTTTAAAGGATTTACAGTGGTCATCTTTATAAAAATCTAAAGCGAAGGTTGCAAGGGGCAATAAGTTTATACCATAACCTTCCTCCACAGTATCTAAATTTGCATATCTAGTTGAAATACGAAGAACATTAGCAATGCAACTTTCAGAGCCAGCGGCCGCTCCCATCCAAAGTATATCGTGGTTACCCCACTGAATATCAATAGAATGGTAGTGCATAAGAGTATCTAAGATTATGTGAGCTCCAGGTCCTCTATCATAAATATCTCCTAAAATATGAAGTCTATCAATAGTAAGCCTTTGAATTAAGTTTGAAATAGCAACTATAAATTCTTTAGCTCTCCCAATTTTTATTATGGTTTGAATAATTCCATTGTAATACTCCTGTTTATTAAAGGTCTTTTGTTGTTCGTGAAGTAATTCCTCAATAATATATGAAAAATCTGGAGGAAGAGCTTTTCTAACTTTAGATCTAGTATATTTAGAAGAAATTGTTCTACAAATTTTAATAAGCTTATGAAGGGTAATTTTATACCAATCGTCTATATCAGATTCTTCTCTAAGTGCTAGGTCTAACTTTTGTTCCGGATAATATATGATGGTTGCTAGTTCTTTTTTTTCAGTTTCTCTAAGTGAATTTCCGAAAATATCGTTAATTTTTCTTTTGATTACGCCAGAGGCATTCCTAAGAACATGAGTAAAGGATTCATATTCACCATGAATATCTGTAAGAAAATGCTCAGTTCCTTTAGGTAGATTTAAAATAGCTTCTAAATTTATGATTTCTGTACAAGCATCAGGAATGGTGGGATACTTGCTAGCCAATAACTTAAGATATCTCAGCTCTTCTTCTATAGTATCAATGGGTGTCTCACTAGAAAATATCATTTTTGACTCTCCTTTATAATTGTAAAAAAATTATTTGTGTAGCTTATTTAATATAAAGGCTACACTTAATAGTATAATACATTATTATAGAATATTGTAATATGTAAACAAAATATTTTTTATATTAATGTAGATTAATTGACAAAAATACTGAAAAAGTATAATCTTTAGATAATTATACAATGTGATTTCTAATGATAACCAACAAATAAGGGGATATTTTATGGAACAAAATGAGTATTTGTTTAATGTACATTCATTATACAATTTAGCAAGATACGCTTTTTTAAAGATTGAATCTAATTACGCAAGGACTGTGGAGGCGTCGGGTATAACATTACCACAACTAAGAATTCTTTGGATTATCAAGGTGTTTCCAGGGATTTCACTTAGTAACATTGCAAGGATAGGGTGTTGGTCTTCACCTACAGTTAGTAATATGATTAAAATTTTAATGAATAAAAGCTTAATATTTAAGGAAGAGACTATTAATAAAAAGGTATACAAATTTCAATTAACAGAAATCGGTAATGAATTCATTAATATAAACAAACAAGATAAGCATAAAAAGTTTTACCTTTTTAACTTAATAGATTTATTTTCAAATAGTGAATTAGATTTTATTATAGACATTTTTTCGAGTATTATTATAAAAGAAAAGAAAGAGTTTATCTTTGAATATATTGAGAAGATTAATGAAATAAATTTGAAAATTGATTTAAAAGATTTTGATACAAATGAAGTTAGTATTATAAAAAAAATAATTAGTATATATAACCTTCTAAGAACGTTCATATTAACTATTAAAAGTAACCATAGCGAACCCCTTAAGAAATTTAATGTGACTTATGCTCAACTTAGAGCTTTGTGGATAATAGCTGCATTCCCCGGAGTTACGTCAAGTGAAATAAGTAAAATTAGTTTTTGGTCACCTTCAACAGTTCATGTAATAGTAAAAAATTTGTATAGTAAACATTTTATTCATAAAGAAAAAGCTTTAATAAAAAATGCCCATTTCTTAGATATATCACAGCAAGGTGAGATTTTGATTATTGAAGATTATAATAAAAATCAAAAAACCTTATTAATCTTTGAAGAATTGAAAGATATCTGTTTGCAGGATATTGTAAAATTAAATGATCTTTTAGCGAGAATGAATAATAAATTAGGAAATTATAAAACAGAAGAATATATAAAAAAAACCTTTGCTATTATTAAGAATAAAGCACTAGTAGAATAAAAATCTACTAGTGCTTTTGTTAAGTGCATAATACTTTTTTAAAATATCTTTTTTAAAATAATACATAATTTTTAAGAATAATTAGCAAATTAGTATAGTATCCTTTTATAATTCATAACTTATTATGTAAGGATAAATTTGCTTTAATATTAGATGGATTAAATAAGTAGCAACTATTATATATTCTATAAAATAGAAAGGTGGTATAGAAATGAATAAAACTTTAAGATCCATTGCAATTGTTGTAGCAATAGTTCTAGTAATAGCAATGCCTATTATTGGAGGCTACAATAAGATGGTGAGTTTAGATCAAAAGGTAAAGGTATCAGAAGGAAACATAGATACTCAACTTCAGAGGAGATCAGATTTGATTCCAAATTTAGTAGAAACAGTGAAAGGTTATGCCTCACAAGAAAAAGATATTTTTATAAAAATAGCTGAAGCCAGGGCGAAACTCGGTGGCGCCAAAACGGTACCCGATAAAGCACAAGCGGACAGTGAACTTGGAAGTGCAGTTTCTAGGCTTCTAGTAATCGTAGAAAACTATCCAGCTTTAAAATCTAGCGAGAATTTTAGGGATTTAACCGTAGCTCTAGAAGGTACAGAAAACAGAGTAGGAATAGCAAGGCAGGATTATAACACAAGCGTTAATAATTTCAACAGCACAATTAAAAAATTCCCTAATTCAATTATTGCAGGAATTTTTAGATTTGGTGAAAAGCCATATTATAAAGCCAGTGAATCAGCTAAAGAAGTTCCAAAAGTTGACTTTACTAAGTAGGAGTAAAATATGAAGACTTATTTAATAAAATTAATAAAAAAAATTTCTGATATTAATCCTAGAAGTTTACTTCTAGTTCTAAGTGCATTTTTACTAAGTGCGATATTAGCTATTAATTTAGTAAATGCAGAGACTAAATTTCCGAAGCCTACAGAATTAAAATATGTTAATGACTACGCTAAAGTAATAGATAGTGACGCTGCACAATATATCTTGTCAGTAGGTAAGGAATTAGAAGATAAAACAGGCGCACAGGCTACGGTTGTGGTTATAGATTCACTAAAGGGAGAAGCTATAGAATCATACGCTAATGGTCTTTTTAGAAGCTGGGGTATTGGACAAAAGGATAAAAATAATGGACTGTTAATTTTATTATCAGTAAAAGATAAAAAGTGGAGAGTAGAAGTAGGTACAGCTCTAGAAGGTGCTATTACGGATATATACTCATCAAGAGTAATGAATGATTTTGCAGTGCCAAAATTCAAGGAAAGCCAATATGGACAGGGACTTAGGGCAGCATATTCAGTTTTATCCGATAGTATAGCTAAAGAATATGGAGTAAAACTAGACAAAAATATTAATGTTCCAAGATATAATGAAAGTGTAAAAAATCCGAATACCTCTAAAAAAGGAAGTGGGATTCTAGTAATAGGTGTTATTGTATTAGTTTTTCTTGACTTTATTCTTAATAGAGGTAGAATAACTAGATTTATGATTACATTGTTATTCTGGAGTTCAATAGGTAGACGGGGTGGAAGAAATGGTGGTGGTTTCGGAGGCGGTTCAGGGGGCTTTGGAGGAGGGTCTGGAGGCTTCGGAGGAGGCTCATCAAGTGGTGGAGGCTCCTCTGGTGGATTTTAATATATTGATTTGGTAAAACATAATAAAAATCAGCTAAAATATTGGATTATATTACAGTTTTAATTTTATAAAATAAAAAGTATAATATTAATTAGGAACATTAAAATAGAATAGTGCGATGAGGGCTATTTATTTAAATGTACCCTCTAGGACCCCTACTAGGAGAATTAAATATTTAAAAGCAGAAAAACAAATTTTTTTCTGCTTTTAAATATTTGTAAAATAATAATATATAAAGGGTTAAAATAAAATCACTATGAAAATTTATTAAGTTTTCATAGTGATTTTATTTTATTTTTTGAATAAACCTTACTTAAAAACTATTATTACATTTTCAAAACCCATATCTAATAGGATGCCTTGTAAAAGTAATTTAGTATTGGCATTGGCTTGATCTAAAAATCCGGTTTTCATTAAATTAGCTTCAACCTTACTTTTCTCATTACTGATTTCATTTATCATGTCTTGCATACTAAGCTTATTAAACATTGAGGACTTTTCATCATAAACGAATAAATCTTCACTATTTATTGCATGATCTAAAATTATAGCTTTTTTTAAAGTTATAATAACTTTTTCTTTATTAACAACAACATCTAAATCTTTTAAATTTACTCCAGCTTTAATATAGCCACTGTATTTTATTATAAAAGATTTTTCAGTAAATGGAATAGATAAATCGTTGAATTTTTTACTGTTTTTTAGAACTAATACATTAGAATAGCTATATTTCATTGTGGAAAGTTCTGAAATTTTTGATAATCTTTCAGCAATAACTGTAGAAGTTATAACTTTATCATTTTTAAAATTATTTATAATGGAATAAATCATTATTGTTGAGATTGTTATACTTATAAGCATAATTAAAAGAATAAATTTATTTTTGAGTTTTATTGGTTTAAAGTTTGATTTTAAACTCATACTAAAACAACTCCCTTTTATAAAAATAATGTGACCTATCAGTTTTGGGAAAGACATTTTTAAGTTATATTTTAAAAAAATGAGGTAAATAAAATAAATATAAAGTAGGATCTTACAAAGCAATTAATTAGCCTTAGTTGTTAAAATGTGCAAAGTAAGGTATAATTAAGAGGCACGTTTCAACATTCGAATGATAACTATATATAACTAGGAGCTGATAATAATTGTTACCTTTTATTAATTTCCAAAAAGATTGGCTTTCAATATACTTCGTTTTTATTATAATTTTAATATTTATTCCTGTGGCAATCTACACTAAGGGATACATAATGGAATATAAAAAACATTACTCAGTAAAATATATGTTGGCTTTAATTATTTTATTTGTAGCTTCAATGATTGGAGTTGTATTTGCTGATAATTCAATAGATTTTCTTGTATTTTGGGAAATGATGTCTATATCATCATTTTTCCTAGTAATTTATGAATACATCAATAAGGAAAGCTTAAAATCAGGAATATTTTATTTTGTTATGACTCATATAAGTGGATTATTCTTAATGATTATGTTTGCTTTCTTGTATAAATACACTGGTAGCTTTAATTTTAATGAGATTCTTAAGTTTTCCGTGAATTTTTCATCAAAACAAAAGTACATTATATTTATACTTGCACTATTTGGATTTGGTGCAAAGATGGGTATCGTTCCACTTCATGCTTGGCTTCCAAAGGCTCATCCAGCGGCACCCTCTAATGTTTCAGCTTTGATGTCAGGGGTAATGCTTAAAGTTGCACTATATGGTTTTATAAGAGTAATATTCGTTTTTCTAACAAATACACCAATAATGTGTGGAGTTATAGTACTTGTAATTGGAACTGTAACTGCAATTTTTTCAATTCTAAATGCACTATTACAAAATAATATAAAAAAATTGCTGGCATATTCTAGTGCGGAAAACATAGGACTTATTTTTGCAGTACTCGGAATTTCAATGATAGCAATAAATTATAATTTAAAAATGTTAGCATCCTTAGCGTTAACCGCAGCACTACTTCACTGTTTAAATCATGCGATTTTCAAGAGCCTTTTGTTTCTAAATGCAGGAAGTGTCTTGTATGCAACGGGTACTAAAAACATGGATGAACTTGGTGGACTCAATAAAAGTATGAAGTTTACGGCAATTTGTACCTTTATTGGTACCTGTGCTATTTCAGCAGTTCCACCATTTAATGGCTTTGCAAGCGAAATTCTTATACTGAGAAGTTTCATTGAAGCAATAACTAAGGTAAGCAATATTTGGATTATAATATTGATTTTTAGTTGTGCAATTATTGTAGCCTTAACAAGTGGAGCGGCCTTTTATGCTACTGTAAAATCTTTTGGAATCACTTTTCTTGGAAAACCAAGAAGTGAAAAATCAGAGCATGTAAAAATCATTCCAACATCAATGAATATTGGACAGGGTATGCTTGCTATACTTGCTATAGTTACTGGGATATTTTCACCATTTATAATAAAAGAAATATCTCATTATACTAATAATTTATTAGACATCAGCGAAAAAAATCTTAGTTTTAAAAATGAAACTGAAATAATGATATTCACCATAATATTAATTTGCATTGTATTTATTTTATATATGTTTAATAAGATAAATTCATCAAATAAAAAACAAGAGATTAATGAAACTTGGGCCTGTGGCTACGCGCAAGACAAACCTTATATTCAGTACACTGGAAGTGGGTTTGTTCAGCCAGCTGCAAAGACCTTTGGATCTATTGCAAATTATAATAAAAAGATTAATTTAAAAGAAACTATTCACATAAGTCAAAAAACTAGTGATATAGTAGAAGATTATTTATATAAAACGAGTTTAAAAGTAGTTGATTTTTTAACAACAAAAATAATAGAAATTAACTATGGGAAAATCCAATCACATATTTCTTACATCTTCGTATCAGTAATAATTGCACTTATTTTAGTTTTGAAATTCGTGTAAGGAGGCATTCATTTGAAATATAATTTATTTTATTTTATTCAAAGTATATTAATTGTAGTTTTATCACCATTACTTATAGGAATTTTAAAAAAAATGAAGGCAATCCTCAGAGGATATGTGGGCTCATCTATTCTTCAACCTTATTATGATTTAGAAAAACTATTAAAAAAGGGAAGAATTATATCAAATAGAAGTTCCTTTATAACAACTATTGGTCCAATCATTATACTTGGAGCCACTATAACCACAGCTTTTTTCATCCCGGTTTTTTATACAAGTATGGAAAAATCTATTGGAAACTTATTTATTCTTATGTTTGCATTTGCAATAGTTAAAATTTTTACTGTATTAATTGGACTTGATAGTTCAAGTACATTTGGTGGAATGGGATCAAGTAGGGAAGCTTTTATCTCAATGATGGCAGAACCACTAATGTTATTTTTAATAACTTTTTTGTACATAGAAACAAAGGATTTTAATATTTTCCATATTTCCTTTATTAATAGCAATATTGTACACTTTAAAATGGAGCATTATATTGCCATGGTAACTTTTATTATTTGTATACTTGCTGAAAATGCAAGAATACCTTTTGATAATCCAGAAACTCATTTAGAACTTACCATGATGCATGAAGCGATGATTTTAGATTTATCAGGTAGTGATTTAGCGTATGTTGAACTGTCTTCCTATATTAAGTTAGTTGTATACTTAATTATTTTGATTAATTGTTATATTCCTATGGGAATTGCAACAACTCTTACAGCTTCCGCTCTGTTTTTAGGCTTTTTAATTTTTATAATAAAACTTTTATTTTGCTTACTAGGAATTGCTATTATTGAAACAACTTTTGCTAAATCTAGATTATTTAGAGGAGCAGAAATTTTTCCAGCTACTATAGCTTTAGGTATTGTAGCAATTACTTTAATCTATATTTTATAAGGAGAAAGATTATGATAGAGGCTTTACTTACAATTATATTAATCTCTAGCATTTATATGTCTGGAGTTAGAAGAATAAAACTCCTTACAGGAGGATTCGTATTTCAGTCTGCAGCTATTGGACTCATAGCCTTTAAGCTCGGATATGATACAGGGGAAGTGCATTATTATGTTTTAGCACTTTTAACAATAATAACTAAAGTTATTATAATGCCACTAATAATAAATAAATCTGTAAAGAAATTAAAGATAAATAGAGAAATGGAATTAATGGTCAATGCTTTTAATTCTTATATTTTAACCGGAACAGGGATAATGATAGCATTTGGTCTTTTAAACAAAAGCCATAACAATTTCATAAAGACTGGAATTGCTCTATTTATTATAGGAGTTTTACTTATGGTAGCAAGAAAAAAAGCTATTACACAAATGTTAGGCTTTTTAATCTTTGAAAATGGTATTGTACTCTTTGAAATATCATTAACTAAAATGTCTTTTGTAATTGAGGCAGGTATAGTTTTTGAAGGCTTAATGTTGGCCCTTATTATGGGGATAATGATTTTCCATATTAATAAAACATTTGATTCAATAAATACAGACTCTTTTGAAAATCTAAAAGAATAGTTGGTGAAATAATGTATATTGTAGTACTTGGTATTTTATTCTTGATTATGACAATGACCCCTTTAATATCTAAGAATATAAAAATTTCTGGATTAGTTACAATACTTGGATCTATATCAGTTTTGGGTATTGTATTGAAAATTATTACGCTTCTTTACGATGGCGGAGCTCTTAATTATTTTAATGAATTTTTCTACATCGACAGTCTAAGTATATTGCAGCTTCTGATTATAGCTAGCATAAATGTAATCGTGAGTATTTACTCTCGTAAATATATTGAAAATGAGATAGACGAGAAAGTAATTTCAAATAGAAGAGGAAAATTTTATTATTTTCTATTTAATTTCTTTGTATTTTTTTTGATGTTTATTGCATTGACAAATAATATTGTAGCAATGTGGATTGGTCTAGAAGGAACAACACTTACAACTGCATTTTTGATTGGTTTTAACGTTAATAAAAATTCCTTGGAATCTGCTTGGAAGTACATTATTATTTGTTCAATTGGTATAGGTATTGGTTTAATTGGGATACTTATTTTCGTTAATGCGTATACCAATCAAGATGCGAACCAGATACTTAAATGGTCTCATCTTGTAAAAAATCCAAATATACAAAACATTTATGCTATTAAAATAGCCTTTACATTAATATTTGTAGGAATTGGAACAAAAGCAGGGCTGGCACCTATGCATACATGGCTTCCAGATGCCCATAGTGAATCACCTTCTCCAGTTAGTGCCATGATGTCTGGTGTTCTATTGAATCTTGCACTATATGTTATCCTAAGGTTTTATTTGATAATAAAACATGTACCAGGACTTGAAAATACCAAGTGGTTATTTATAATTTTTGGTTGTGCATCACTAGTAATTTCTTCTTTCAGTATTTTAAGGCAAACCAACTATAAAAGACTGCTTGCATTTTCTTCAGTGGAGAATATTGGGATTATAGCATTGGGACTTGGAGTTGGGAGTAAAATCGCAGTTTTTGGTGCATTATTACATTCATTAGTTCATGCTTTTGGAAAATCTCTTTTGTTCTTAACTGCAGGAAATATATTAAGTGCATATAAAACAAAACGTATAGATAAAATTAATGCACTAATAAAAACTATGCCAATAAATGCAGTATTTCTTATTTTGGGAATGCTTGTTATTACTGGAGCACCACCATTTCCAGCTTTTTTTAGTGAATATTATATAATTGTAGGAACTGTTGAAACAGGGAATTACATTATCACTGCATTGTATAGCTTCTGTTTACTATTAGTCTTTGCGGGGTTTTTGAAGGTTTTTATTAAGATAGTCTTTAATAACGAAGCTGGCGAGAAGTATGTTAAAATTGAAGAGGATAAAGAAAATACATTGCCACTCGCCTTATGTTTTATTTCGATTATTGTGATGAGTTTATTTATGAATAGTTATTTGTCTAGTATGATAAATAATGCAGTTTCAATTATTTGTGATTAGGAAGTGAAAATATGAAAATAGAAGATACTATAAACAGTCTAAAGGAACTTAATTTTGATTTAAAATATGAAGTTAAAAATAATAACGAGTTATATGTTAGGATAAAAGCTGAACAAATTAGGAAGATTGCATTGATTTGTATTGATGTGTTTAAATTTAATTATATTTGTGAATTTACTACTGAAAGAGAAAACTCTGAAGGTGAAAAACCTACAATTGAAGGAAAAGAATCTATAGTAAATTGTATGTTTTCCAACAGTAAGCAAGGGTATTATGTAATATGGAGCTATATTACCCAAAAAAAACCCATATCTCTTCAAAATTTAATTTCTCAAAGCAGATTATTTCAAAGAGAAATTAATAATGACTTCGATTATAAAGTTAAAGAAGTTTCAGGCACTGACGCTTACCAAATTGCAGTAGGACCTGTGCATGCGGGAATAATCGAACCAGGACATTTCAGGTTTAGTGTTATGGGAGAACCCATAGAAAATCTCGAAATAAGGCTTATGTACAAACATAGAGGAATAGAAAAGCTTTGCGAAGATATAAATGCAAATTTATTAAATCTTATGTTTGAAAGAGTGTCAGGGGAGTCCACAGTAGCTTACGGGGAAGCTTATGCTTTACTTGTAGAAAAGCTTTTAAATAAAGAGGTTGGTAAAGAAATTAAGGCTCTTAGAATTGTTCTTTTGGAGCTTGAAAGAATGTATAATTATATGGATGATTTAGGAGGTATTGCTAACGATGTAGGGTATAGTTATGTAGCTAAAAAATTTGGTTATTTTTCAGAAGTTATTCATCAGCTATGTGAAAGAGTAACTGGAAGCAGGTTTATGAGAAATGGCATAGTTCCATTTGGAATAAATATTGATTTTAATGAAAAGAAAAAGAAGGATATTATAGATACGCTGCAAAGCCTTAAAGCACGGGTAAATAGTATAATCAAAATGAGCTTAAATGCAGTTTCGTTTTTAGATAGAGTGGAGGATACAGGAATAGTAAGCTCCGCAATGGCTAAAAAATTTTGCATGACTGGTGTGGTAGCAAGGGCCAGCAATTTAAAATATGATGTTAGAGTAAAGTTTCCATATGAATTATATAAGGAAATAAAAAAAGATATAAATATAGAAACAAAAGGTGGAGTTTTTGAAAGATATAAATTAAAAGCTTGTGAACTTAAAGATGCTTTTAATTTTGTAGAAAAAGCACTGACATATATAAATAAAGATATAAAAAGAGATAAACAAGAAATTTGTTTAAGTGAGGGATTAGAGGCAATAGTTTCTGTTGAAACAGTAAAGGGCGAATTGGTAGTATATGGTTTAACAGGAAAAGATAATAAGTTTAGCCGAATCTTTTTCAAAACTCCATCCTTTACTAATTGGACAGGTATGACTGAAGCAGTTCTTGGAGAAATTGTGCCTGATTTTCCTCTTATTAACAAAAGCTTTAATATGTCTTATTCTGAAAATGATAGATAGGGAGTATTAGAATGAATAATATATTTGATAGAATAAAATATGGAACTGAAACAATAAAAGACCCTCTTTATAATAACGAATTCTCCTATGGAAAAATAGTTGCGAGTGAAAATATATGTAATAACTGTAGAGCATGCATGAGTGTATGTACCGTAGGCGCTATAACGATAAATACCGGTGATAATGATGAAAATACAGTAAGTATAGATAACAAAAAATGTATTTATTGTAGAAATTGTGTTGATATATGTCCAAAATCTGTACTTGAAATGACATCTGATTATAAAATGTCAGAGCTTGAGCTTGTAGGTGAGAAATTACGAGAAAAGATTTATAAAATTTATAAAAGATCACTTGTACTAAGAGTAGTAGATACTGGTTCTTGTAATGCCTGTATGTCAGAACTCAGCGCACTTCATAATACATTTTATGATATTTCAAGATACGGAATTAATGTAGTGCCTTCTCCTAGACATGCAGATGGGCTCGTGGTAGCGGGTGTTGTTACTAAAAATATGAAAGAAGCTCTTGAAAAGACCTATTATGCAATGGCTGAACCTAAAATAGTTATAGCTGTTGGTAGCTGTGCATTTAATGGAGGTATCTTTAAAGATGGCGATGGAGTTTATGATGTACTAAAGAATATACTACCTGTGGATTTGGTGATTCCAGGATGCCCGCCTTCACCACAAGCCATTTTATTTGGACTTTTTAAATTAATGGATAAGATTTAAAAAATAGATTAAAAGTTAATATAGGTAAAAGATTATACGGTAATTGTTAAGACACTTGCCGTATAATCATTTTTGTTTAACCTTCTTTGTTTCTTCAAATTTTCAACATTTCTTGTAGTTGGAATTGTAGAATTAATACGCAATAATAGTTTTAGTGCAAACGATTGCGTTAATTATAGATATTATGTATAATATTTATAAAGCTATAACTAAAATAAATCGAGAAATTTTAATACAATGAAAATTTAAATAACTGATTATTTATTAATTGTTTATTATTATAAGGGAAAATAGGAGGGAAAATTTATGGATATTAACAATCTACCAAGAGTTGCTTATTTTTGTATGGAGTATGGACTACATGCAGATTTTAAAGCTTATGCAGGTGGGCTAGGAATACTTGCAGGCGATTATTTAAAAGGAGCTAAAGATCTAAATCTTCCACTGGTAGGGATAGGACTTAAGTGGAAACAAGGATATACTGAACAATTTATAGATGAAAACGGCAAAACCTATGATACATTTCAAAATTATGAATATGATTTTTTACAAGATACAGGGGTAAAAGTAACTGTTAAAATAAGAAAGTTTGACGTAGTGTGTAAGGTATGGAAACTAGAAAAATTTGGGAATAACTCACTATATCTTTTAGATACTGATATACCGGAAAATGTTGATGCTTGGATAACAGGGCAATTGTATGGATGGTTCGGGGAAGAAAGAATCGCTCAAGAAATAGTATTAGGTATCGGGGGAGTAAAGGCTTTAAGAGCCTTAGATATTCCTATAGATGTATATCACTTTAATGAGGGTCATGCAGTGCTAGCTGCTACAGAACTTATAAAAGAGAAAATGCAATCAGGATATAGCTTTGAGGAGTCTTGGAACAAAACTCGCGAAGAAGTAGTATTTACAACTCATACTCCAATAGTTGCAGGTAATGAATCTCATGATATTGATAAATTAGAGTATATGGGAGCATTTAATGGATTAACTAGGCAGCAAATGATCAGATTTGGTGGAGAACCATTTAATATGACGGTAGCAGGACTTAGACTTTCAAGGAAGTCAAATGCCGTAGCACAGCTTCACAGGTCAACTGCAAATAAGATGTGGAAAACTGTTGCTGGAAGGTCTGTTATTATTGGTATAACTAATGGAATTCATAAACCAACTTGGGTAGACGTTCGTATAACTAAAGCCTATGAAAATAATGGAGATCTATGGAACACTCACTTAACTGTTAAAAAGGAATTGATAGAATTTATTAAAGAAAGAACAGGCGTTAAATTAGATGCAGATAAGTTACTTATTGGGTTTTCTAGAAGAGCTGCACCATATAAGAGAAGTGATTTGATATTTAGTTCGGAAGAAATTATCTCTCCGCTGCTCAAAAGTGGAAAGGTTCAAATAGTATTCTCAGGAAAAGCTCATCCCTTTGATGATACAGGAAAAGAAATAATAGCAAAGCTTATAAGAATGATGAAGAAGTATCCAAATAGTGTAGTATTCCTCGAAAATTATGACATGAACATAGGAAGAATGCTAACTAGAGGCTCAGACATATGGTTAAATAATCCAAGAAGACCTTTAGAAGCTAGTGGGACTTCAGGAATGAAAGCTGCAATGAATGGTGTTCTTAACTGCTCTATTTTAGATGGGTGGTGGCCAGAGGCTTGCATTGATGGTGTAAATGGATGGCAGTTTGGAGATGCAGTTGGCCTTGATGATTTATCACCAGTTGAATTAGATAAACATGATACAGATGCCCTTTACGATACTCTAATAAATAGAGTTATGACTACGTATTATGGAAATAGAGAGAAATGGGTAGAAATGATGAAAGAAAGTATTAAAACTACAAGCTATGAGTTTTCAGTAGAGAGAATGCTTGATGAGTACTATAATAAGATGTATGTAAAATAATAATAAGCCATGAGAAATCATGGTTTTTCCATATTTATAATGGGAAATACTATAATTAAAACTTAAGGTAAGGTATTATAGGGTTAGGTATAAACACATAAAGGAGCTGAAATCTATGAGGCTATTTGGTCCTACACATGAAGATATATGGAAAATACTTAGTGGTGATATAGGAGCTGAATTTATTGTTAAAGACTCAGGTTTTAAAAAGTATCAAGTTATAAAAAAATTTCACCAGTGGGTTATTGTTTTAGACACTTGTAATTCTAATGATAGAAATAGGACAGCATTTACTAGAGTTTATTGTGTGTTTCCCAATAAAAATAGTTTTAAATTTAAGGTCTTTGGAGGGCATTTTAATAATTATTTCCCGAATTTTTTTGATATGCAGGATATAAAAGTAAAATATGATGATTTAAGTGATAGTTTTATCGTTAGAAGTAACAGTGAAGTGGCTATTACAAGTTTTTTACAGAATAAGACTATTAGAGAATTAATAAGCACGCAATCAGACATATTGTTTGAAATGGCAAATGAACAGGGAGGTGAGGACTCGGAAAATTCTAATAGTATACTTAGTGTTAAAATTCTTGGAATAATTAAAAATAATGAGGTTCTAAAGGAATTATTTGAACTAGTTGGGGAAAGTCTCTTGGAAGTTGATAAAATAAGTAATGAAATTAAGAATCTAGAGGTGAATAATTTTAATCATTTGGATGTGATTAAAAATAGTGTGAAAAATACTATACTTCAAAGCGTTCCATTCAATAAGCTTAGCAAAGAGATAGTTGAAAATGTAAATAAGGTTATGGGTAAAAAAAGTCATCACCCTTCACATGAAAAGTATCAATGGGATAAAACGAAATTAGCAAGTAAAAATGTCGCAAATAAAAAAGTAAGTAATGAAATATCTTATTTAGAAAATAGTAATAATGAAATAAAAAAATAAGGTTTACCAGTTTTTATCTTGGTAAACCTTTTATTATTATTTTACTTTTACAATCCATCCTTCTGGAGCTTCTACATCTCCAAATTGGATTCCATAAAGAGTATCATAAAGTTTCTTAGTTATTGGACCTACTTCTGTCTCACTGTGGAAAACATGAAGTTCACCGTTATATTCTATACCACCAATTGGTGTTATTACAGCAGCAGTTCCACATGCACCTGCTTCTTTAAATTCACTAATACTATCTATTGGAATATCTCTTTCCTCTACCTGCATTTTTAAATATTCTTTTGCAATGTGTATTAATGAGTATTTAGTTATGCTAGGTAGTATTGATGGTGATTTTGGAGTTGCAAATACATTATCTTTGGTAATTCCAAAAAAGTTTGCAGCACCAACTTCTTCAATTTTAGTATGAGTTGCAGGATCAAGGTATACGCAGTCTGCAAATCCTCTTTTTGTAGCTTCTACATGTGCAAGAAGGCTTGCAGCATAGTTTCCACCAATCTTATCAGCCCCCGTTCCATGAGGCGCAGCTCTATCATACTTTTCTGAAATCATAAAGTTAACTGGGGCTAGTCCTCCTTTAAAGTAAGCGCCGACAGGACAACAGAATACTCCGAATAAAAATTTAGGAGCTGGCCCTACTCCAAGGTTATCACCAATACCTATAACATATGGTCTAATATAAAGTGTCGCACCAGTTCCATATGGTGGAACAAAAGCTTCATTTGCTTTAACAACTTGCAAACATGCATCAACAAATTTCTCCACAGGAATTTCAGGCATAAGAACACGCTTGCAACTCCTATTAATACGTTTAGCATTTTGATCAGGTCTAAAAAGCTGGATACTATCGTCCTTTGTACGATAAGCTTTTAAACCTTCAAAACACTGCTGACCATAATGAAGAGCTGTTGAAGCTTCACTTATACTAATATTGTTATCTTCAACTAGTTTTCCATCATCCCATTTCCCATTTTCCCATATTGATATATAACGTAAGTCTGTTTTGGTATAAGCAAAACCTAGTTTATCCCAATCGATGTTAACATTTGTGCTCATATGAAACCCCCTATTATGTAATTTTTTTTTGAATTAAAATGTAATATAAAATTATTATAACATAGAATAATAGCATGTTATATTGTTATCAGTATTTTAATAAGTTAAATTCAGAATATTTTTAAAATGAATAACAAGTTGCATCATTAAAACTTTTGTTTTATTAATGCAACTTGTTATTCATTTATGACTTTATTATATTCTTACAAGTTATTACTTTAATCCTTCAGGACTATTTTTTTTATCCGGCAACTTATTATCATCCATATCATTTAAAGATTTAAAACTCGTACTGTTTTCCATGTTACTTATAGCTTCATTGACCTTTTTATTTTTAGTTTTTTTATTTCTGTTCATGAGTGCTATCTCCCTTCATATTTTGTGGTGGTATATTAATAGCATAGCCACATTTATTGGTATTATGTATATATAAAAGGGACAGTTTATTCCATTTTGAGATTCTTATAATAAAAGGCCTGTATTTAAAATAATTTTTTGAAACAGTTTTTGCATAGTATAGCTTTACCTTTATTGGCAGAAATACAGTTATCCTTTAATACTGATTTTCCACATACTTCACATATGAGTTTTGAAGAACAGGTATTAACTAACACAGAATTTGATTTTTTCACTTTAGAACCTAATGTTTTTTTCTTATTTGATGGTGGATCGTAATTAATAGGTTGCTTCTTTTCTTTCTTTTCTACTATTGAGTAATTCATAGCGTATGTACTTTCACCAAAAAGCTCTAATTCAAATCTGGGATTTTCTGTATCATAAAACTCCTCAATAATAAGCCTTGTAACTTGTGCATCATTTACTATAAGACCACTTTTCTCAATACCATCGAAAATACTTTTTGTTATATTGTTTGTGTCTGGATGTCTTTTTATACTTTTATAATATACCTTCAAAACAGCAATAAGAGATTCTGTTAAAAAAACATTGGAATTCTGAATTCTACATTGATATGCAATTTCTTCTTCATATAAAGCATATCTATCATGGTATTTGCCAGAATTATAAGGTAAGATAGCTCTTCCATTCATGTTGAATAGTTTAAAATTAGATTTTGAAATAGGTGAGCCTTTTATTATGACCTTTGCATAGGTGTTACTCATATTTTCCTCCTAGGATCTACTTTCAATAGATGATATTTATTAGTCTTAATTGAATTTTCTATGATATAATCACATACACAATTATATCATAAAGTAGAGATACTCAGTGAAAACGCTTGAAAAAGCATATAAAAATTTGAAAAGCTAAAGCTAATAAAGTATAATTAATTTGTGTTATTAATAGATAAAAATTTTTTGAATAAAATATTATTAGAAGTTTAATGAATATAGATAAAAATTATATAAACTATATTAAAGGTGGTAAAAATAATGGAAAAGCAAATTAAAATACTTGCAATTGAATCAAGTTGTGATGAGACAGCAGCGGCAGTGGTAGTTAATGGGCGCGAAATATTATCAAATATTATAGCATCACAAATAGATATACATGAAAAATTTGGAGGCGTTGTTCCAGAAGTGGCCTCTAGGAAGCATATAGAAGTAATAAGTGCCGTTGTTCAAGAGGCATTAGATGAAGCTAAAGTTACATTAGATGATATAGATGCAATAGGAGTAACTTATGGACCGGGGCTAGTAGGAGCACTTTTAGTGGGAGTACAATACGCAAAGGGCCTGGCTTATGCAACTAATAAACCGTTGATTGGAGTTAATCATATAGAAGGTCATATAAGTGCTAATTTTATTCAATATAAGGAATTGGAACCACCATTTATGTGTTTGGTAGTTTCAGGAGGACACACATTTATCGTATATATGAAGGACCACGGTGAGTTTGAAGTTATGGGTCAAACTAGAGATGATGCAGCTGGAGAAGCCTTCGATAAGGTGGCTCGTGCTATTGGACTTGGGTATCCTGGTGGGCCTAAAATAGATAAAATAGCAAAAGAAGGTAATGCAGATGCTATAAAATTTCCAAAAGCTAATTTTCATGAAGTTAGCTTAGATTTTTCTTTTAGTGGAGTTAAATCTTCTGTGCTAAATTACCTTAATAAAATGAATATGAAAAACGAAGTGGTTAATATACCAGATGTGGCGGCATCTTTTCAAAAGGCAGTGGTTAATGTTTTGGTCCATAATGCTTTAGAGGCATGTGAGATAAAGGGTGTAGATAGGATAACAATAGCAGGTGGGGTAGCATCGAATTCTTGCCTTAGAGAGACTATGATAAAAGAAGGGAAAAAGAAAAATATAAAAGTTTTGTTTCCCGAAATGGTGCTTTGTACTGATAATGCGGCAATGATTGGAAGTGCCGCATACTTTGAATTAATTAAAGGAAAAATTTCCGGGTTAAAACTCAATGCAATACCAAACTTAAAACTTGGAGAAAGATAGGATATTTATTATAATTCAATATCCTTTTCTGTAAGTCTCCTATTAATAAATCTATTTACTAATAGTAAAACAATGGCCATGGTAGGTACTGCAAGGAACATTCCAAGAACTCCAAAGGTTCCGCCACCTATGAGTACGGAAAGGATAATAAGTAAAGGGCTTAAACCAACAGATTTTCCAAGGATCTTTGGTCCTAAATATAATCCATCAAATTGTTGAAGAATAATAATGAATAAAAGCACCCAGAAAGCTTTTATTGGGCTATCAAGAAGAGTAATGAAAAAAGCGGGAATCATTCCAATTAATGGTCCAAAATAAGGAATCATATTTGTAACTCCAACTATTAGGCTTATAAGTATAGTATAAGGCATTCTTAAAATGCTAAGCCCAACAAAGCATATAAGACCTATAATAACAGAGTCGATAAATTTTCCTAAAACAAAACCTGAAAAGATAAAATTAGCTTCTTTACCAAAATTTAGAAAGTCATCTGCATTTTCTTTTTTTAAAATTGCATAAATCAGTCTCTTTATATTCCTTATTAAGTTTTCTTTATCCTGTAAAAGATATAAAGACACAACAAATCCTAACAGAAATTTCATAAAAGAAGAGGTAAAGCCCACGGCAGTTAGGAAAGCAAAATTAATACCGGTATTTAGATACATAGTTAACTTAGACATGAATGTTGAAGTAGCGTTTTCTAGATATTTAGTTAAACCATATTTATCAAGTAATTGAACTTTATCCATATTATTAGAAAACCAAGCTTGCATTTTAGATATATATCCAGGAGTTGAGTCTGCAAGTTCACGAATACTTACACCTATATTAGGGGTTAATATGGTGACACTAAAAAATAATATGCTTATAACACATACATATATAATAAGTAAGGTTAAAGCACGTTTTGTGTGGAATTTTTTTTCAATTCTGACCATTATAGGGTTTAATAAGTAAGCAATACCGAATGCCCATATAAAAGAGCTTATGTAGGATATAAAAACACTAAAGGCGGTAGTAAGTAATTCTATATCATTTACTATTCTGAATAAAATAAATGATAATAATATTATAGGGATTAACTTAACATAAGGGATTTTCTTATCGTTAAACATGCCTAATTCACTTCCTTAGTTGATAATTATTTTAATAATGATGCAATAATTTGATTATATCATAAATATTAAATGTAAAGGTTTTTCTATGTAAAACAAATTGTAAAGTTTTAAATATAATGGTACACTTTTCTTATATATACAAATTGCTAATTTTTCAAACAAAAGAATGAAAACATTGACTATTTAGAGGAATATAAAAATATTTTGAATAGGAGAAAAAATATGTATAGAGTGCTCTTAGTTAATGATTGTAAATTTGAGAATTTTATTATGAGGGACATGCTTATAAATTTAGGCTATGATGTTATCATAAGCAATGAATTTAATGCAGTTAAAGATGTAGGGGCGTCAAACTGTGACCTTATTATAGCAAATTTTATTATGAAAGAAAAAACAGGTGATAAAATACTGGAGCAGATAAAAGACATGTATCCTGAAACAAAGTGTATTTTATCCTCAAGTAATGATATTAAATTAGAGGATTTTAACAATAGCGCCATAGATGGGTTTTTACATACACCAGTAACTAAAGAGAAATTAGAAAAAGTTATGATGGGAAATAGACAATCATTAAATAAACACAATAAGCATATGAAGCCCTCATTCTGTACATACTGTGGGGAAAAAGTAGATGATAGTGAAAGACAAGCAAGATTTTGTAAATATTGCGGGGAAAAATATAAATTTTAGTTAATGAGTATATGATTATTAAAATGGTGTAACAAGTAGTAATTGTTACACCATTTTAATTTAGTATACTCATTATTTATTTGTAGTAATGTAGCATAATGAAGTATTAACGTGTAAACAATATTTAATGGCTATTTATACTGAAAAATTGAAGGGATATATATATAAGTGCAGAATATATTAAATATGCAGAAAATAAAAACAATAATAACATTATCAATAGTTACGTTACAAAATAATGTTAACAAGCAGGAGGGCACATATATGATTAATAATTTTGAAATTGAACAGGCTATGACTATTAAAATAGATGATGAACTACCAAGTATGCCTGAATTTAAGCCGGGAATAAGAAGAGCGCCAGATAGAGGCTTTACTCTTTCAAAAAAGCAGACAGAGCTTGCTCTTAAAAATGCTCTTCGATATATTCCGGAAAAATATCATGCAAAACTTGCACCAGAGTTTATGGAGGAATTAATTACAAAAGGAAGAATATATGGATACCGTTTTAAACCACAAGGTAGAATTTATGGAAAACCTATTAATGAATATACTGGTAATTGTTTAGAAGGTAAAGCATTTCAAGTAATGATTGATAATAATTTAGATTCAGACATAGCGTTATATCCTTATGAATTAGTTACCTATGGTGAAACAGGTCAAGTATGTCAAAATTGGATGCAATATATACTGATAAAAAAGTATTTAGAAAATTTAACAGAAAATCAAACCCTTGTACTAGAGTCAGGACATCCACTTGGACTTTTTAAATCATCACCACAAGCACCAAGAGTTATTATAACTAATGGGCTTATGATAGGGATGTTTGATAATTCAAAGGATTGGCACGAGGCGACCCAGCTTGGGGTTGCAAACTATGGTCAAATGACAGCAGGAGGATGGATGTACATAGGACCACAAGGAATAGTACATGGGACTTTTAATACCTTACTTAATGCAGGGAGATTAAAACTTGGAATACCAGACCATGGAGATTTAAGAGGTAGAACATTTATAACTTCTGGACTTGGAGGGATGAGTGGAGCTCAGCCTAAAGCTATAGAAATCGCGAATGGTATTGGAATTATAGCAGAAGTTGATTATTCAAGAATTAAAACACGGCTCGATCAAGGCTGGGTGAATATTGCATCGGATAACCTCCAAGATATATTTAAAATCGTAGCAGAAAAAATAGAAAAAGAGGAATGTATATCTATTGCGTATCATGGAAATATAGTAGATTTACTTCAATATGTAGCGGATAATAATATAAAGATAGATTTATTATCAGACCAAACCTCTTGTCATGCACCCTATGACGGAGGATATGCACCACAAGGGGTTACATTTGAAGAGCGGACTAGGTTACTAAAAGATGATAGAGAAGAATTTAGAAAGTTAGTGGATAAAACATTAATAAAACATTTTGAGTTAATTAAAACAATTGTAGCAACGGGAACATATTTCTTCGATTATGGGAATTCCTTTATGAAAGCTGTTTATGATGCAGGAGCTGTAGAAATATCTAAAAATGGCGTTGATGAGAAGGATGGATTTATATTTCCGTCTTATGTAGAAGATATAATGGGACCAATGCTTTTTGACTATGGTTATGGACCATTTAGATGGGTATGCTTAAGTGGAAAACATGATGATTTAGTAAAGACTGATAAAGCGGCTATGGGGTGTATTGACCCGAATAGACGAGGACAGGATAGAGATAATTATATATGGATAAGAGATGCAGAAAAGAATAAAATGGTAGTTGGAACCCAGGCTAGAATACTTTATCAAGATGCAAAGGGAAGAATAGATATTGCACTGAAGTTTAATGATATGGTGCGATTAGGAGAAGTTGGGCCTATAATGCTAGGGCGTGATCATCATGATGTAAGTGGAACGGATTCTCCGTTTAGAGAAACTTCTAATATAAAAGATGGTAGTAATGTAATGGCAGACATGGCTGTTCAATGTTTTGCAGGAAATGCTGCTAGAGGTATGAGTTTAATCGCTCTTCATAATGGTGGCGGGGTAGGTATAGGTAAATCTATTAACGGTGGCTTTGGGCTTGTACTTGATGGTAGCGAAAGGGTAGATAGTATTATAAAGTCTTCAATAGCTTGGGATGTTATGGGGGGAGTAGCTAGGCGAGCTTGGGCTAGAAATCCACACTCAATTGAAACAAGCATTGAGTATAATAAGAAAAATGCTAAGGTTGACCATATAACATTGCCATATTTAACAGACGATGCAATCATCTCAAAAGCAATAGAAAAATTTTTTAATAAATAAAAAGAACTTTTAACAATCAAGAAAAGGCATTAGTTAAATAAACTTATGCCTTTTTTTACTTGTACTTATAAAAACATTGTTCATTTTTATAAAATATGTAAAAATATAAGAAGTTATAAGCATAGTCTAAATGAAAATTTTATTTTTTAAAATTGTGTTAAATATTACACATACTAGTTGATACACTAATATAAGTGGGGTATAATAGTCTAAGTTTCAATGATTTAAAATAGTAGTTATTCTTATGACTGTAAGAGGAGTAAAATTATGACTATCCATGAGAAAAAAGTAAAAAAAGTTTTTAAATTATTCATTATTGCTTTGTGTTTAGTTTTTAGCATATTCGCTATAATGGCAATTTCAAATAAAATATATAAAATTGATAAAAATAAAAGTGAAAATAAAGCAATTATACCCAATAAAAATAATGAAGTTAAGAGTGAAGAAGAAGTTGTAGTCAATAATAAAATAACAAAGATAGCATTTGAAAAGAATAGTAATGTTTATCTTTATGATGAAATAAATGAACAAATTAAATCCATAGGAGATGATTCAAAATTTAAGGATCTATTGAAACTATCTCCAGACAAAACAAAAATAGTATTTAGATATTACAATCAGGGAAAAGCAATATATCCCCCACATGTAATTATTTACGACATTAAAACTGAAAAACTGACAGATCTTGTTATAGATGACAAGAATGTCCAACAGATTGTTGAATTGAAATGGATAGATGATGTGAATATTTTGGTGACAGGACATATTAATCCCTCATTATCTGGATATGGAGTATATAACATAAAAAGTAAGAAAGAGTTAATATCTTGTCTTGGTACCATAAGAGATATTACTATAAGTAATAAAAATATTCTTTATAGCAATACACCACATATATTTCCAACGCCAAAAGCTAATTTATATCTTAATGGTAATAAGATTTTTGAGTCGAGTAAAGATAAAGAAAAAATATTTGATGCGGTGATATCTAAAGATGGTAAAATGATTGCCTTCAGAAGTTCGGTGGAAAATGAAGTGGATTCAAAAGATGAAGTAAGTGCTTATTTTAATATAGCTAAACTTAATAGTGATAATAAATCAATAAGCAATTTAAAAACTATAAGCATAAGTATTGATACAACTGGAGATATGAAATTTGATTATAAAAATAATATAAATATTGTAGGTAATGAGTTTATATACAAATTGAAAGGCGATAATCTTATTAAGGTGGTGAATTCCTCGCCAAAGAAACCAGAGCTTGACCAGGAGCAATTAAAGAAATTTAAACAAGTTTTGGCCAAACAATTTCCAACGGATTTTATATCAGAAGAAACATTATTAGAGGATATTGATATAATCGATATGGAAACTTTTTAAATTTTAAAACAATATATAAGAATTAAACAGTGCAGTTTATTTTCATAACTAAATATAAAATAATGTTAACAAATTATTAAAAATTTGGTATAATAACCATAAGAGTTTTGGAAAAAAATATGGAAGAAGGGTTATTATGAAAAAGAATAATACTTATAAGTCTGTAAATACAAAAGCCCGTGTAGTAACTAAACCAAAGTCTATACCAAAATCAGTAGGTAACAAATTAGCTATGTTATTAGGTGTTATTATACCGATAGCTATGTTGATATCATACTCTATGAATATGAATTTTTTCTCTATTGCAAGGATTCTATCAATTTTTGTATTAGTTATAAGTATAGCTGCTTATTTAAAAGGTGAAGTAATTTATGCTAATCCTAAAGCAATACAACACGATAATTCATTAACCAATAAAAAAAATATAGAGCACAAAATAATAAGAAAAAATTCTCATTTTTCATTAAAGAAAGGAACAGTTCAAGTTGTACTATCAATGCTTATAATTATATTATGCACTTATTTAGGACAAGTTATATATAAAGCAATTGTGTAATAAGAAATGTTTGTATGAAAAGGGAGGTAAAAATGAGCAATAATTATAGATTTTTTAGAAATAGTGAGTGTGAATATTTTCCTTGTCATGAAGTTAAAAATGATGAAAAATTTAATTGTTTATTTTGTTATTGTGCACTATATTTTCTAGAGGATTGTGGGGGAAATAAGAAAACCGTAAATGGTATTAAAGACTGCTCAGCTTGTATTATTCCACATGCTGAAAATGGATATGATTATATAGTGAATAAAATAATGGAAGTAAATAAAACAAAAATAAAATAGAATTAAGAGGTTTTTTCTTAGATTATGCTATAACGAAAAGTATATATTGTAGAATGCTTTCACTTCACCAAGTAATTCTATATTTATTTTATTTGTAGCTGCTAAAAAATTCAAACTCGCTATCGCTCAAACATGAATTTTTCTTAAAACAGCTACAAATAAAATAAATTTTGAATTACTAAGGCTTGTTCAAATGCATTCTACGCAATATATACTTTTGTTAGCATAATCAAAGAAAAAACACCTAATATTCTAAATGATTATTATTTTTTACAGATACAGATACTAAGATTATCATGACACTACGCACAAATTTAATACTGATTATACATTAAATATATAATCAAAAGGCTATCCAAAGGTTAAAACCTTTGGATAGCTTTTTTTTATTGTGGAAAATGTAAGACAATATTATTAATTATCTATAAATAAACAAACAATAATTAAAATAGTTTACAAAATTTAAATAGTGGAATATAATGTATTATATAGACTTATAAGAAAGTAAACAAGATATTTAGAAGGAAGGGATTAATTTGAACATTTCAAAATTATTTTGGGATTCATCTATAAATGATATTTGCACTGGGTATATCTATGATAAAACTTTCGAAAAGTATATTTGTCTTATTTGTGGAGAGACATTCACTAGAGGACTTATATTTGACGTAGATGGAGTGCTTATGGAAGCCAAGATGGCGGCTTCGGTTCATGTAAGCAAAGTTCATGGATCTGTTTTTGATTATTTATTAACTTTAGATAAAAAATACACAGGGCTTTCAGATATCCAAAGTAAGCTTTTAGAATATTTTTATAGTGGATACAGTGATAAGGAAATTGTAGAAATGGAAGGAGAGGGCAGTACGTCAACAATAAGAAATCATAGATTTAAATTAAAAGAAAAAGAAAAGCAAGCTAAGACTTTCTTAGCTCTGATGACACTACTTTCTAAAAATCATATAAATGATGATGGTGGTAAAAATGGTGGTAAAAAATTAGTGGAAATCCATAGGAGGGCAACCATGGTAGATGAGAGATATGTAATTACGGAAATAGAAAAAGAAAATGTTATTAAAAATTATATTGTCAAGGATAAGATAATTAAGATACCAAGAGCTGAAAAGAAAAAGATCATTATCCTTCAATATTTATTGCAAAAGTTTCAGCATAATAGGAAATATACAGAAACCGAAGTGAATGAAATTATAAAATCCATGCATGAGGATTATGCTAGTCTTCGTAGATATTTGATTCAATATGGATTCATGGCTAGAGAAGATAATGGTAGCGCATATTGGGTAAATGACTAAAAGGGGATGAGTTAATGGAGATTAAACAATTCAAAGTAATACCATTGAAGCAGAAGAAAGAATTATATAATTTTATAAAAAGTACCGATTTAACTTATAATAAAACCTATATAGAAATGACTAAAATATATGAAAGTGATACTTTTAATGAGGGAAACACTGTTTTTATAGTGTTTCATAAAGGGGAAATTAAAGGAAGTATAGCTTTAATAACCAAGGAAATAAGTATTAAAGGAGAGGCATTTATTACAGATATTTATGTTGCGAGAGAAAATATACCAAATCAAGATGCGTATTTAAATAGCTCTTTAAAAGTTTTGAATACAGAAATAGCTTTAAAGTTTTTGATAGAAAGAGCAGTTGAATATTGCAATGTGTGTAATACTAGAAGTATAAAAATTGGTATTCGTAAAAGTGAAAAACATCTTATTCAATACATTAATAATTTGGGATTTGATCATATTTATGATGCGGTAGTTATGAGATATAAAGAAGATAAAAATATGGTTTTGAAAACAAATAGTGATATAGAACTTAAGCCTCTTTGTATTTTAAATTCACATGAATACATGGATATTCATAATGACGCCTTTAAAAATAGTCCTAATGGAGGAACTATCGATGAGGTGGAAGTAAAGGATTTTATAGTTCAAAATGCTAACAACGAAGATTTGATTGGTATATGTTTTACCCAAAAGAATCCCTGTGGCATATATGAGCTTTCTATAGATGGAGATACAGGATGGGTTGATATTCTAGCTATTGCACCTGTTTATCAAAATATGGGGTTAGGGAAATCATTAATAGTTAAATGTATTAAAAAGCTATATGAGCAAAATTTGGATGAGGTAAAACTTTTAGTAATTACATCTAATGACATTGCTGTGAATATGTATAAAGTCGTTGGATTTGAAATGGAAAAAGTATTTTCTTATTGGTTTGAAAAAAAATTATAATTTTCTGAAAAAGGTATTGTATTTGAGCAACTTGCATATTATAATAATGAAAGACACGTTCAAATTAAAATTTAATAATTTAACATAAATAGAGGCGCAGATAAAGAGGTAGTTTTTGAATGATAAGGATATGAACATCCGATATCAAAAATGAAGTATTTGTTTGCCGAAAGAATATTTTGGTTCTTAAATATATTCTTGGGGATAGAGAATAGATTTCTATCACTGCCATAAATTTTTTATGGAGGGCTATTTATGTAATGAAAAATTAATTTTTCATTGCATTAATAGGCTGGCTACTTTTGTTTATTAAGGCACTGAAAATTCAGTGCCTTTTTTTGTGCCCAAAATAAAATGGACATTAGGTAGCTGAAAAAAATAAAAGAGGAGGAAGGTAAAATGAAATCTTTAATTAGATTAAGAATGAGTGCCCATGATGCACATTATGGTGGAAACTTGGTGGACGGAGCAAGAATGCTTCAATTATTTGGGGATGTAGCTACAGAACTTTTAATTTTAAACGATGGTGATGAGGGATTATTTAAAGCATATGATGCTGTAGAATTCTTAGCACCAGTTTATGCAGGTGATTTTATAGAAGCCATTGGAGAAATAGTGAGTGTAGGAAATTCTTCAAGAAAAATGGTTTTTGAGGCAAGAAAAGTTATAGTACCAAGACCTGAGATTAATGATTCAGCTTGTGATGTGTTAGAGGAGCCAATAGTGGTTTGCAGGGCAAGTGGGACTTGTGTAGTTTTAAAAGATAAACAAAGAAAATAACATGCTATATGTAATCTTTTACATCTAGTGATTTGGGAGGGATAATAATTAATATTTGTTATCTACTCAAGAGGGCCATAAGGAGGTCGCCACATGGAAAAATTAATAATAACTGCAGCTATATGCGGAGCAGAAGTTACAAAAGAACATAATCAAAACGTGCCTTACACTGTTTTGGAGATAGCAATAGAAGCTGAAAAAGCATATAGGGCAGGAGCTTGCATTATACATTTACACGTAAGGAAAGATGATGGAACACCTACTCAAGATAAAGAAAGATTTAAAGCCTGCAATGAAGCAATTAAAAATAGATGTCCAGATGTAATTGTTCAACCATCAACAGGTGGGGCTGTTGGTATGAGTAACGCAGAAAGATTACAACCTGTTGACTTAAAACCAGAAATGGCAACATTAGATGCAGGCACTTGTAATTTTGGTGGAGATGATGTCTTCGTAAACACTGAAAACACTATTAAAGAGTTTGGTGAAAAGATGATTGAACTGGGAGTAAAGCCAGAAATTGAAGTTTTTGATAAAGGCATGATTGACATGGCTATAAGGCTTCAAAAGAAAGGTTTTATAAAAACACCAATGCATTTTAATTTTGTTATGGGTGTAAATGGAGGAATTTCGGCAACTCCAAGAGATTTAGTATTCATGGAAGGAAGCATACCTCCTGGAAGCACTTTCACTGTATCTGGTATTGGCAGAAGTGAATTCCAAATGGCGGCTTTGGCTATTGTTATGGGCGGCCATGTAAGAGTTGGATTTGAAGATAATGTGTATATTGAAAAAGGAGTTCTAGCAAAGTCAAACGGAGAGCTAGTTGAAAAGGTTGTACGTATTGCGAGAGAGTTAGGTAGAGAGATAGCCACTCCTGCCGAGGCAAGACAAATCCTGGGATTATAAAAATTTTTAGTATATCTAGTTAGCCCAAATAAAGGATATGGAGGTATATCATGAATAAGGTAGTTAGTCCTGAAAAACTCAAACCTCTTTTTAAAGATGGAATGACCTTGATGGTAGGTGGATTTTTAGGTTGCGGAACTCCTCATAAAATAATCGATATTCTAATTGAATTAAATATTAAAGACTTAATTATTATTGCAAATGATACAAGTTTTGCGGATAAAGGGCTTGGAAGATTGGTGGTTAATGGCCAGGTTAAGAAAGTGATAACTTCTCATATAGGAACAAATTCTGAGACTGGAAGACTTATGAATGAAGGTAAAATGGAGGTTCAGCTTGTGCCACAAGGAACATTAATAGAAAGAATAAGATGTGGTGGAGCAGGACTTGGAGGTGTTTTAACACCAACAGGAGTAGGCACCATAGTTGAAGAGGGAAAACAAAAACTTACAGTAGAAGGCAAAGAATATTTGCTGGAACTTCCACTACGAGCTGACATTGCAATAATTAAAGGCAGTATAACGGATGAATTTGGTAATACTTTCTATCGAGGAACCACAAAAAACTACAACCCAATTATAGCGACAGCTGCAGATATAGTTATAGTTGAAACAGAAGAATTAGTAAAAATAGGTGAGCTTGATGCTGATTGCGTAATGACTCCTGGAGTTTTTGTTGATTATATATTGGGAGGTATTGAATAATATGATTACAGATAGCAAGATGGCAAAACAGATAATTGCAAAAAGAGTTGCAAAGGAATTGAAGGATGGACAGCTTGTTAATCTAGGTATTGGACTTCCTACCATGGTTTCAGATTATGTTCCAGAAGGCATAATGGTAACCTTTCACTCAGAAAATGGTATGGTTGGTATGGGACCAAGGCCAGAGATTGGCAAGGAGGGTGAACATACTCAAAATGCTGGTGGTGAGTATTGTACAATACTTCCCGGTGGAGCTTACTTTGATAGTGCAATGTCTTTTACATTAATTAGAGGGGGGCATGTTGATATTACAGTACTTGGAGCCCTTGAGGTTGATGAAGAAGGAAATCTCGCAAATTGGATTATACCAGGGAAAATGGTCCCTGGTATGGGTGGAGCAATGGATCTTGTTACGGGAGCTAAAAAGGTTATTGTTGCAATGCAGCATACTGGAAAAGGAGAGCCAAAGATTCTTAAAAAATGTACTCTTCCACTTACAGCTAAGGGAAAGGTTAACCTAATAGTAACGGAGCTTTGTGTAATTGAAGTTACTAAGGAAGGGCTTATTTTAAAGGAAATTCATAAAGATACAACAGTTGAAGAAGTAAAATCACTTACAGAAGCTGATTTAATAATATCAGATGATTTAAAAATAATGGACGTATAAATAATAAAAAAAAACAAATTAAGGGAGGAAATTAATTATGAAAAAAGGATGTAAATACGGATCACACAGGGTACTTGAACCACAAGGAGTTTTAACTCAAGCAGCTCAAAAAATTGATAACGATATGGAGATTTATGATAATGAAATTCTTGTTGATGTTATCTCATTAAATATTGACTCAGCTAGTTTCACTCAAATAGAAGAGGAAGCTCATAAGGACGTAGAAAAGATAAAGGCTAAGATATTAGAAATAGTTGCAGAAAGAGGAAAAATGCAAAACCCAGTAACTGGATCAGGCGGAATGTTTATAGGAACAGTTGCAAAAATAGGAGATGCTTTGATTGGAAAAATAGATTTAAAAGTTGGAGATAAAATAGCTTCATTAGTTTCATTATCCTTGACTCCACTTAAAATAGAAGAAATTCTAGATGTCAAAATGGATATAGATAGACTAGATGTTAAAGCTCAAGCTATATTGTTTGAAAGTGGAATATATGCTAAACTTCCAACTGATATGTCAGAAGCATTAGCACTTGCTGCTCTTGATGTTGCTGGAGCACCTGCTCAAGCAGCTAAACTTGTTAGACCTGGGCAAAGTGTATTAGTACTTGGAGCAGCAGGAAAATCAGGAATGCTTTGCTGTTATGAAGCAATGAAGAGAGTAGGACCAACAGGAAATGTTATAGCTATGGTTAGAAAACAAGCACAAGCAGACAAATTATTAGAGTGGAAATTATGTCATAAAGCAATAGTAAGTGATGCTCAAAAACCAGTTGATGTTTTAAACAAAACACTAGAAGCTAACAGTGGATGCGAAATAGATTTATCAATTAGTTGTGTAAATATTCCAAACACAGAAATGGCTTGTATATTGCCAGTTAAGGATAATGGTACTGTTTATTTCTTCTCAATGGCTACAGATTTCGTAAAAGCAGCATTAGGCGCTGAAGGTGTTGGTAAAGACGTAAACATGATAATAGGAAATGGATATACTAAGGACCATGCTGAAATAACATTAGCAGAGCTTAGAGAAAGCGAAACACTAAGAAAAATATTCGATGAATTATATATCTAACAATTGAACAAAATATTATTGGTTTCAATTTAAATTGGAGCCGATAATATTACTTTAACTTAAATGGAGGCGAATATTAATGAGAGTAAATAGAAGATTTGAGCTTTTCAAAGATGTAACAGATGAGCAGTGGAATGATTGGAAATGGCAAGTTGAAAATAGAGTTGAAACAGTAGAACAACTAAAAAAATATATACCATTAACTCAGGAAGAAGAAGAAGGCGTTAGAAAATGCGTTGAAACATTAAGAATGGCTATAACTCCTTATTACTTAGCATTAATAGATCCCAGTGATCCCCATGATCCAATAAGAAAACAAGCTATACCGACAGCCCTTGAACTACATAAAGCAGATGCTGACTTATTGGACCCACTACATGAAGATGCAGATGCTCCAGTGCCAGGACTCACTCATAGGTATCCAGATAGAGTATTACTATTAGTAACTGATCAGTGCTCAATGTACTGTCGGCATTGTACAAGAAGAAGATTTGCAGGGCAAAATGATAGTGAATTGCCAATGGAAAGAATAGATAAAGCAATTGAGTACATCAGAAATACGCCAGAAGTTAGAGATGTATTATTATCAGGTGGAGATGCTCTACTTCTTTCAGATGATAGATTAGAATATATAATCAAAAGATTAAGAGAAATTCCACACGTTGAAATAGTAAGACTGGGTTCAAGAATACCGGTAGTCCTTCCACAAAGAATTACACCAGAATTAGTTGATATGTTAAAAAAATATCACCCAATTTGGTTGAACACTCACTTTAATCATCCAAATGAAATTACAGAAGAATCAAAACTTGCCTGCGAAAGAATGGCAAATGCAGGAATACCCCTAGGAAACCAAACAGTTCTTTTAAGAGGCGTAAATGATTGTACACATGTAATGATGGATTTAGTACATGATCTTGTTAAAATTAGAGTTAGACCATACTATATCTATCAATGTGACCTTTCAATGGGAATTGAGCACTTTAGAACACCAGTATCTAAAGGAATAGAAATTATCGAAGCACTAAGAGGGCATACTTCAGGATTCTGTATACCAACCTTCGTTGTTGATGCCCCTGGTGGTGGTGGAAAAATTCCAGTAATGCCAAGTTATCTTATATCTCAAAGTCCTGAAAAAGTAGTACTTAGAAACTTTGAAGGGGTTATAACGTCTTATGAGCAACCAACTAGCTATACATCAGGTTGTCATTGCGACGTATGCGCCGGAAAGAAAAAGGTTCACAAAGTTGGAGTAGCAGGGATATTAAATCATGAGAAAATGTCTATGGAACCAGTTGGACTTGAAAGAAATTTAAGAGGACATCACGAGTAAAATGAAAGACAATAAAGACATGCTCAGTATTTTCCAAATGGTTCAAAAATATGACAGCATTTCTATAATAGGAATGAGTAAAAACGTAGGAAAAACAACAACCTTAAATCATATATTAAAAGAAGCTAGAGGGAAAATATCCCTCGGGCTTACCTCTATAGGAAGAGACGGAGAAGAACAAGATATAGTAACAGCAAAAGAAAAACCTAAAATTTACGTAGAGTGTGGAACTTTTATTGCTACAGCTAAACAATGTTTATTAAATAGTGACATTACTAGAGAAATTTTAAAAACTACTGGCTTTAATACTCCTATGGGAGAAGTTATTATTTGCAGAGCTTTAAGCGATGGATATGTTGAACTCGGCGGTCCATCCGTAAATTCACATATGACTTTAATATGTGATGAACTTAAAAAGTTTGGAAGTGAATTAGTAATAGTAGATGGTGCACTTAGTAGAAAAACCTTTGCTTCACCATCAATTACTAAGGCTACAATTTTATCAACTGGAGCATCACTTTCAAAAAGTATGGGTGTGGTTATAAAAGAAACTAGTCATACTGTTAAATTATTATCCACAGAAAATGAAGTGGACGATGAAATACTAAAGTTGGCCAGTGGAGTTTTGCGAAGTGGAAGAATAGGCATTATACGTCGCGACAATAGTGTGAAAATCCTAGATGTAATTACGGCACTCGGAGCTTCAAAGGAAATTGTTGAGTTTTTGGATGAAACTACATCCCATGTAGTTATTAAAGGCGTAGTTTCAGACCACCTCATAGAAGATATTATGGCCACTACAAAAATGTATAGAGGCGTAACTTTCTTAGTTGAAGATGGAACAAAGCTATTTTTAACTAGGGATACCCTTTATAAATTTAAGGTCCATGGTGGAATCATAAAAACACTAAATCCCATTAACATAGTATGTGTTACATGCAATCCAAGATCACCTTATGGGTATGAATTTGATAAGGACAGGTTCTTAGATGGGCTTAGGAATAATTTGAATGTACCTGTGTTTGATGTAATTGGAGGAGAGAGTAAATGAAATTTTTAGATGAGCAGCAGAGAAATCAAGTAGGATTTTCTTTTGTTATGGATAAAATGAAAATAATTACCTCTTATGGACTAGAAGAAAGAAAAAATATTGTTCCCTTTAAAGCTACAGAAATAGATAAATTAACTCATGAATTAGATAGTCTAGAAAGTATAATTATTTCTATGAATTCTCATGTGGAAGAGTATAACGAAATAGGAAGAATATTTTGTAAGCTTAAGGATATTAGAAATTCTATTAAAAGATGTAGCGAATCCAAAACATTAGATGAGGTTGAATTATACGAAATTAAATATTTTTCAATATTAGTAACACAATTAAAAAATGTGTTGGATAAATTACAACTTAACAAAGAAGATGTTCATCTAAATTCACTAGATGAAATTATTTATATTCTAGACCCACAGGGCACAAGAATATCTACTTTTTATGTTTATGATGAGTATTCTAAAGCATTGAAATATACTAGGGAAAAGAAAAAACAAAAGGAAAAAGAACTCTTTACTGCGAAAACCGAAGAAAGCATAAATGAGCTAAAACAGCAAAGGTTAGATTTAGTTATAGAGGAAGAAACAGAAGAATTACGGATTAGAAAAAAATTAACATTACAGATTTCTAAACAAACTGAGGCTATAAATCAGAATATACAAGCCATAGGTAGATTAGATTTTTTAATTGCTAAAGCAAATTTGTCTTTAACTTATAATGGAACTAGACCAAAAATTTGTAATGAAATGAAGCTTCAACTTATTAGCGCTTTTAATCCTGAAGTTATAGAAATATTAGAAAAAAATAAAAAGCTATTTACCCCTGTTAACATAGATTTAAATGCTGGGACAACTATTATAACTGGTGCTAATATGGGAGGTAAAAGTGTTACTCTAAAGACTATTGTTCTTAATTTATTACTTGGACAAATGGGTTTTTTTGTATTTGCAAAAAATGCACAATTCCCCATAATGAATTTTATTCATTTTGTTTCAGATGATATGCAATCCGTATCCAAAGGTTTAAGTACATTTGGAGCAGAAATAATAAAGCTAAAAGAAGTGGTAGAGTCTGCCAAAAGGGAGAATGGCTTTATAGCTTTAGATGAGTTTGCCAGAGGGACTAATCCAAAAGAAGGGTACTTTCTTGTGAAATCTCTTGCTAGATACTTGACTAAACTTAAATCTGTAAGCCTGATATCAACTCATTATGATGGGGTGGTTGAGGATAATATGGAGCATTATCAAGTAATTGGACTTAAAAATGTAGATTTTAATAATTTGAAATATAAAATAAATGAGAATAAAACTCATTCTGTTGAGCTAATACAAGAGCATATGGATTATAAACTAGAGAAGGTTTCAAAAGAAAATAAAGTACCAAAAGATGCACTTAATATAGCATTATTACTAGGCCTTCAAAAGGAAATAGTAGATATAGCAAAAAGTTTTTATAATCAGGAGGAATAAAATGGAAAGCAAATTAAATCTAAATTGGACTGTGGTTGATAAAGCCAGACAATCAGCTAAAAATATAGCAAAGGATACTCAAGAATTTATAGATATACATACCACAGTAACTGTAGAGCGAACTGTTTGTAGACTTTTAGGAATTGATGGGGTAGATGAAGTGGGAGTACCCATTCCAAATGTAGTAGTGGACAATATTAAAAATGGAAATGGATTAGAATTTGGTGCTGCAATGTTTATAGGAAATGCTATGCTTGAAACTGGTCTTTCACCACAAGAAATCGCGGTCAAAGTAGCAAAAAGTGAAATAGATTTAACTAAACTTTTTATGCATGATGAATTTGAAATTAAAATGGCTGTAGATAAAGTAGCTAAAGCTATGGTAGCTAAAATTAGTGAAAATAAAGGCAAGAGAGAATCCTATCTTGAAAAATTCGGTGATAAGAGTGGCCCCTATCTTTATGCAATTGTAGCTACAGGCAATATTTATGAAGATATAACCCAAGCAAGAGCGGCAGCAAAGCAAGGTGCAGATGTAATTGCAGTTATAAGAACCACAGGGCAAAGCTTACTTGATTTTGTACCCTATGGCGCTACAACAGAAGGTTTCGGCGGAACAGTTGCAACTCAAGAAAACTTTAGACTTATGAGAGAGGCCCTTGATGAAGTAGGAGAGGAACTTGGAAGATATATAAGACTTTGTAACTACTGTTCTGGGTTATGTATGCCTGAAATAGCAGCTATGGGAGCTATAGAAAGATTAGACGTAATGCTGAATGATGCACTATACGGTATTCTTTTCAGAGATATCAACATGCAAAGAACTATAGTTGACCAATATTTCTCAAGAATAATTAATGGATTTGCTGGAGTTATCATAAACACTGGAGAAGATAACTATTTAACTACATCTGATGCAGTAGAAGAAGCTCATACTGTACTTGCTTCACAATTTATAAATGAACAATTTGCATTAGTTGCTGGAATTCCAGAAGAGCAAATGGGACTTGGACATGCATTTGAAATAAGCCCGGATGTTGAAAATGGATTTTTATTTGAACTCGCACAAGCACAAATGGCAAGGGAAATATTTCCTAGAGCACCATTAAAATATATGCCTCCAACTAAGTTTATGACTGGAGATATATTTAAAGGACAAGTACAAGATGCATTATTCAACATGGTTACTATTATGACAGGACAAAAATTACATCTTCTTGGAATGCTTACAGAAGCAATACACACTCCATTTATGTCAGATAGAGCAGTGGCTATAGACAATGCTCAATATATATTTAGAACTATGAAAGATTTAGGATCAGAAATAACCTTTAAAAAAGGCGGAATAATGGAAACAAGAGTGGATGAAGTAATAAATAAAGCGGCAGATTTAATTTGTGAAATTGAAAAAGAAGGCTTATTCAGTACCCTAGAGCAAGGAAAGTTTGCAGGAATTAAGAGGCCTCTTAATGGTGGAAAAGGACTTGCTGGAGTTGTAGAAAAAGACAAAGCTTATTTTAACCCATTTGTAGATTTAATGTTAAGGAGGAATGAATAATGAGTGGAGGACAATATTCCTTAGAAGTTAAAGAGTTTGATAAAAGTTTAGATTTAACAAAGCTTAAACCTTATGGAGATACCATGAATGATGGTAAGGTTCAAGTTAGTTTTACACTTCCAGTAGAAGATAATGAAAGAGGAGTAGAAGCCACACTTCAACTTGCTAAATCAATGGGACTTAAAGATCCAAACTGTGCTCATCATCGCGCTTTAGATAGTGAATTTAGTTTCTATGTGGTTTATGGTTCATTAATGCACACTGTAAACTACGAAGAAGTCCATGTTCAAACTGTAGAGGGAGAAGTAATGGATATGAAACAAATTGGAGAGTTTATAAAAGAAAACATTAAACGTGAAGTTATAATAATTGGAGCTAGTACAGGGACAGACGCTCATACAGTTGGTATAGATGCTGTAATGAACATGAAGGGCTTTGCAGGTCACTATGGTCTTGAGAGGTACCCTATGATAGAAGCTTATAACTTAGGAAGCCAAGTTGAAAATGAAGAATTCATTAAAAAGGCAATAGAACTTAAAGCAGATGTTCTCCTAGTTTCCCAAACAGTAACTCAAAAGGATATACACATCCAAAACCTAACTAATCTAGTAGAATTATTAGAAGCAGAAGGAATCAGGGATAAGGTTGTGTTAATTTGTGGAGGTCCAAGAATAACTCATGAGCTTGCTAAAGAGCTTGGATATGATGCAGGTTTCGGACCTGGTAAATTCGCTGATGACATAGCAAGTTTTGCCATTACAGAAATGGTTCAGAGAGGCTTAGTTTAAAAAATTATATGTTTTAAGTTAACAAAAATGCATATCTCAATTTTTCAATTAAATTAATAACAAATCAAAGCTCTAAGTCTTAATATAAGTCTTAGAGCTTTTATTAGTTCAACCGAATAACTATTGTGTGGAAATAATATATAGCATCAATTGTAATATTTTATAATTAAAAAGGAGGATCATCAATAAGAAGAATAACACTATTTTTATGTATCGGATTAATATCTAATGCTACTGTGTCATTTAGTGGTATGTATGCTGATATTAATACAGAAAACATAATACAACATATACCTAAGTTCAAGCATTTTATGAATTTATTTTTAATAATATTCACCCCCCATATATAACAGTGCACTCTCGGAAACTCTTAAGGCATTGCTAACTCTTGATTCATTTTTGCTCAAAAATCAACTTCACCTCAGAATTTCTTCGTGCTATATATTGTACGGATAGCCTAGATAATTCACGCTATTCGT
>Ga0209123_1000620_pt1 | contig 43135 bp, 43 predicted proteins | sample BarGraIncu00431A_FD_184500 | JGI IMG/M metagenome (GOLD analysis project Ga0209123, IMG submission 184500) | Arctic peat soil microbial communities from Barrow, Alaska, USA - Barrow Graham LP Incubations 004-31A (SPAdes) (version 2) | ecosystem: Environmental > Terrestrial > Soil > Wetlands >...
ATTTTATTCGTTCATGTAAAAATAACCCCACTGTAGATTTTATCATTGTAACCGAAAATCAGGAATTAATTCCGGATAAACCGGATAATGTAAAGATAATATATAAACCATTTGATGAATTAAGAGCAGATTTTTCAGAGAGATTAGGATTTACTGTAAATCTGGAATCTCCATACAAGTTATGTGATTTTAAGCCGGCTTATGGTTATCTTCTTCCTGAAGTAATTGCAAACTATGATTTTTGGGGTATGGGAGACATTGATATAATTTACGGAGATATTCGCGCCTTTATTACTGATGAAATTCTTGATAAATTCGATATAATCAATAGTAGACACAATTTTATTAGTGGTTCATTTTGCTTATTTAGAAATAATGAATTTATAAATACGTTATTTAAACAAAGTAAAGACTATAAATGGGTGTTTAGTTCTTCGCCTTATTGTGGTTTTGATGAATGCAGTTTTTTATTTATACCATTATTCAACGGAAAGTCAATTCTTGATTTCCCTTATATGACTGAAAGTATCATGCATGTAATAAAAAAAGCTGAGCTTGAAGGAAAACTAAAAGTCTTTTTTGATTTTATTGTATTGGAAGGACTTCCGGGTAAAATAAGTTGGACTAATGGAAAGATTTATTATAAAGATATTTTTGAAGCAATGTTTTATAATTTAATCAGATTTAAAGTTGCGTGCAAAAAACAAACAAAATATTATCCTATTCCAGATACATTATATTTTACTCCGTCAAGAATATTAACCAGATTGCCTAAATGAGTTTTCCACTTTATCACCAACATGATGCTATGGACTGCGGTCCCACCTGTCTACGCATGGTGGCTGCACATTATGGACGTATTTACTCCCTCGAAAATCTGCGCCAAAAATCTCTTATTACAAGAGAAGGCACATCTATGCTTGGAATTAGTGAAGCTGCTGAAAATATCGGATTCAGAACAACGGGTGTAAAAGTAAGTTTCGAGGAATTAATGACTGCTCCGCTGCCTTGCATAGTTCACTGGAATCAAAAGCATTTCGTGGTGGTATATGATATAAAAGGAAGTGGAAGACATAAGGGAAATAAAGGAAGTATCTCAAATCATGGAAATGAGGTCGTTAATCTCGCTGACCCTGCCGCCGGGAAAGTAAAATATACGCGCGAAGAGTTTTGCCGTTGCTGGCTAAGCACTAAAAATGGAGGAGATGATGTCGGTGTAGCTTTACTTCTCGAGCCGTCGCCCACTTTTTACGAACAAGATGATGAGCAGTTAAATCGTAAAGGTTTTTCATTTCTGTTCTCATACCTCCGACCTTATAAAAAATTGGTCGTTCAATTGTTTCTGGGGTTACTTTTCGGCAGTCTGTTGCAGTTGATATTGCCATTTCTTACACAATCCATTGTCGATTTTGGAATTTCGGCGCAAAATATCGGGTATGTTTATTTGGTATTGATTGCGCAGTTAGTGCTTACCTTTAGCAGTTCGGCTGTGGGATTTATACGCGGCTGGATATTGCTGCATCTCGGCACACGGATTAATATCGCACTTATATCCGATTTTCTGATAAAAATGATGCGGCTACCGATGGGTTATTTCGATACCAAAATGGTGGGCGATATTCTGCAACGCATCAACGACCACACCCGCATACAGACCTACCTGACCAATTCCAGTCTGAGCATTCTGTTTTCTGTTTTTAATTTATTTATTTTCAGCATTGTATTGTTTCTTTATAATTTTAGCATTTTTGCCATATTCTTTGTGGGCAGTGCATTGTACTTTGCGTGGGTTTGGCTATTTATGAAACGGCGTGCAGAATTGGATCATAAAAGTTTTGCACAAAATTCGGCTAATCAAAGCAATGTGATACAGTTGGTAACCGGTATGCAGGAAATAAAACTCAATGCCTGCGAGCAACAAAAGCGTTGGGAGTGGGAGCGCATTCAGGCAAAACTGTTCCGTTTGCAAATTAAAGGACTGGCTCTGGCGCAATATCAGGATTCGGGTGCTGTATTGATAAACCAAACCAAGAATATCGTTATCACTGCCCTGGTGGCAAAGTTGGTTATTGACGGACAAATGACCTTAGGTATGATGATGGCGGTGCAATATATTATCGGACAGTTGAATAGTCCGGTGGATCAACTTATCTCGTTTATGCGTGAAACACAAGATGCAAAATTGAGTCTGGAACGTCTAAGTGAAGTGCACGACAAAGATGATGAAGAAGCCAAAGATGAAGTAAGTATCCGCGAAATTCCAACCGACAAAGACCTTTCGTTGCAAAATGCCACCTTTGGATATGATGCCACATCTATTGGCGAACCGGTTATTAAAGGTTTAGATCTTATTATTCCTTCAGGAAAACAAACGGCCATAGTCGGCACAAGCGGCAGTGGAAAAACGACCTTGATAAAGTTGTTGCTTGGCTTCTATCCCCTGCAAAAAGGAGATATTCTGCTGGGAGAAAATAACCTAAAAAACTACAGTATCCGCGAATGGAGGAAACAATGCGGAGTGGTGATGCAGGATGGTTTTATTTTTTCGGATTCCATAGCAAAGAATATAGCTCCGGGGGTTGAGTTTATCGATAAGGAACGTTTATTAAATGCAGTTATCACAGCTAATATTCGTGAGTTTGTCGAATCGTTACCCTTGTCGTACAATACTAAAATAGGTAATGAAGGACATGGGTTAAGTCAGGGACAAAAACAGCGGATATTGATTGCCCGTGCCGTATATAAAAATCCGGCTTTTGTGTTTCTAGACGAAGCCACTAATGCGCTTGATACAAACAATGAGCGGGTGATTATGGATAATCTGCAACGTTTCTTTATAGGACGAACATCGGTAGTTATAGCCCATCGCCTTAGTACGGTCAAGAATGCCGATCAGATAGTCGTACTCGAAAAAGGCGAAATTGTAGAGATTGGTACACATCATGAATTGACCAGAAATCAAGGAGCTTATTATCGATTAGTAAAGAATCAACTTGAATTGTAATATGATAATGTGATAATTTGAAGAATGAAGAAATGAAAGAATCAGATAAAATAGAATTACGTAGTGAAGAAGTACAAGAGATTTTATCACGTCCACCTCATGCACTAATCCGGTATGGAATTTCCATTATTTGCGGAGTAATTATTGTTATGTTTATAGGTAGTTTTTTCTTCCGTTACCCAGATATTGTACAAGGCGATGTAATCATTACCACTGAAAATCCACCTGTATGGTTAGTTGCCAAATCTACAGGTAAATTAAAAGAATTGTTGTGTAGGGATAAGCAATTGGTGAAGCAAGGTGATATACTGGCAGTGATTGATAATTCGGCTTCAACAAAAGATGTTCTGACTATAAATCAATTGCTTTCAACTGTTCTTATTTCCGATTCCAGTTTTTATATTCCAACTGTATTAATGGCTCAATCCTATGAGTTAGGCACTCTACAATCAAATTTTTCCGCTTTTAACAAAGCTGCTATGAATTATGATAATTTTTTGACGTTGAATCTCACCAAACAGGATAAATTCTCTTTACAAAAACAGATTACTAACCGTAAGATTTATTCCTCTGACCTCCAAAAGCAGTTGGAAATGATGAAAAATGAATTGGTACTCTCTAAGTCGTCTTACGAGCGGGATAAACTCTTATATAGCCAGAAAGTAATATCGGCTTCCGATATGGAGACTTCAGAACAAACCTACCTGAACAAACAACAGGAACTCCAGCAACTTCAAACTTCAATTTCGTTGCAGAATGTGGAATTCTCGCAAATGAAAGAATCAGTAAACAAACTTTCACTACAATACTTGCAGGAAAAGCATCAATTATATTCCGAACTAAAATCTTCCCAACGCGAATTGTTGGCGGCTATTGATAATTGGCAGCAATCTTATTTATTGATAGCGTCTCAGACAGGAATTGTAACTTTCAATACTTTCTGGAAACGGAATCAATTTGTCAACACAGGTGATAAAGTATTTGCCATAGTCTCCCGTAATCCCGGTTATTTAATTGGCAAAATAAAAGTTCCATCTTCTGGCTCAGGTAAAGTACATATAGGACAGAGAGTAAATATTATGGTTTCAGGATATCCTTATCTGGAATATGGACTTTTACAGGCAAAAACAAAAAGCATATCACTGGTATCGAATAATGATTTTTATTCTATAGAAGTTGATTTTCCAAAAGGATTGCATTCTACAGTAAATAAAGAGTTGAAATTTACCGGAGAAATGACCGGTACAGCCGAGATAATAACAGATAACCGCAGTTTAATTGAACGCATCTCAAGTCCAATGGAATTTTTGGCGAAAAAATTCATTGAATAATCTTCGCAACGATAGCATTAGCGAAGATAAAATTAACTTACCTATACGACAATTATTGTAGGTAAAAATGCATCGGCAGATGGTTCGAAATCATTGCCCATTCGGATGATGATATTGCCAATGAATGAGTTATTCACTTTCCTGCCAGGTACTGGAATCTGCAAGTTCCAATTCAGAAAAACCGCTCGGTTTACTATGATAATCCAAGTATTATTACAAATTCAGCTAATAACTCATATGAGGATTTATAAAAACAATACTTAATAATAGTTGTTCATGCGGCGAGTTTATAATCCTGCAAACAAAGCTTAACACTTTGTATTGAAGTATTGGCAATCGACCTGTAGCAGTAGTGAAAAAGGATACTAAAAAATATGATTTCAATAAACTTTAAATAATTGTTTTATGTCTAAATCTAAAAACATTACTGTCATTGTAAACAAGAGTTGGGAAACCGAGCCGTTGTTAAATGCCATGACCAATCAGACGCTTACAACTAAAAATCCACTTGTATCGCATTTATTGCCTTTTCCGTCGGAATTCAATAGTCCCAAAAATCTCAAGGATACTAATGCCGATAACAGAACTTCTATCCGTGCACGCTTTCAGTTATCAAATCCCGATAACGATACCATTTTGAATATAGCAGTTTGGTGTATCGAGGATTTAATGGATCCAACCAAAAGTTCTTCGAGTTCGGAAGAAAAGTATAAGGTTTTGCCTTTGGCACTCGTTGATAGTCCAGATTTGGTAATTAGTGTAAGTACTGCCAATTGCCCTTATGATGATTCAATGAATGATTCAATGAACGGTTCAGTGCTAATCGGTGCAAAATCTTTCCTGTACAATGGGTGTCCGGGTAATAAGGAGAGTAACCTGAATCCGGATGATATCAATCAATTACTGCCGTCCAATGTAAATGCTGATATGTTTGCATTAATTGATAAAACGTTTAACGCGGTAGTCACTGCAAATTTTCTGACACCTCCTAATTCGCCGGCCAATCCATTTGAATGTAAAGCATCCAATGATCTATCGGTAGTTAGTTCTATCAATGTAACCGATTATACAATGTATACAAAGGTAGATGAGGATGCCCGGAATGAATTCAATGCTGTGGTAGGAAAAGATCCCGACACGATAGAAACAACACACGGAGTGGTGAAAATAAGTACCGAAGTGCCCATCATTTTTATTTCGCCGGTTACAGATAGATTCGGACATTTTGGTGATGACGTATCGTCTTTACAAAATTATGTAGCTGCTTTTAATGGTGGTGTGGTTCTTAGGGAGTTGTTGTGGTCGCTTTATACTTTTGTGGATAATGGAAATGAATTTGCTAAAAAATAATTAATCACTCTGTTGGTAGAAATATAATTATGCTATTGAAAAGCTAGAGTTATATTTTGATTATAACATAAAAAAAATACGACTATTTATTTTGGTAAGATGGTGCGCAACATTTGAACGAATAAATAGTAAGACGTTTTGAGATTATTACGTGAAAAATATCTCCGCAGAAACTGAAAAGCGTTATGAGTAGGTGAAAAATAAAAGTGAAAATATATGAATTCAAATTTAAAATTTTCAGATTATCCTAGTGTAAATTTTAATGGTGATTGCGGCGAAGCATCAGGTAAAACGCCAAACTCTGCAGCAAGTACGGGAATGAAACCCTTCCAGACTGCAAGTGTAAATGGTAGTCCTGTAAGCAATTGTGTAATTGGGAACGGTCATTCGACAATTTATAATATATGGCTGACACAGACAGTAGGCGCTTACACCTATCAAATATGTGTTGATGGCCAAGGTCCGAAGGGAGCTGGAAGTGGATACATACACTTAGCCTTCACTGATGAGTCAGGTGACACCTACTATCTAAAGATTTATTCCAGTGACAGAAAGCAACACACTGTCGATTATAATAGCGACGCACCAAATATCGTGAAAATTTGGTGGTGTGATAATGATTTTGATGTGCCAAGTTCAAAAAGCACTAAACCTGATTTCAAAGCAACAAGCCCGGCGAATGATTAAGGAGACTAGTAAAAGTCCTATACATCTTCTGCCCCTCGTTTGCAACAAATTTTCTTTGTTGTAATCAAATAACCTCCTGCCTGCTCGTTTGTAACGAGCAGGCAAAAAGGGGAAATAGCACTATTAACCATGTTTTCCGCAGTGTCTGGTTTGGCTCAGCATATTCGGGGAAATTTCCAAAGTTCGTCGGGTTTAGCAAGATGGCATTTGCTTTCCATGTTTCAATACAAACCAACAACCAACAACCAACAATTATTTAAAAGTAAAAAATCTGTTATGAAGAAAACCAACTTCTCCGCACTGTTCCGTAATCTGGCGATACTCATCTTTTTGTTTTCGTTTACCGCTTGTGCCACCATTTCCTCGTTCGATCAGTATGCCTACACGCAAACTACCTCGCTCAAAGTGGATGCGCTCAATACCATGGATCTGGCAACGGATGAATACAGCGCTCACGAAAAAAACGTGCAGGAATTGCATACTAATTTACAGAAAATCTATGAGTATGAGAAGAACCGCCCCCGGAACGAAATTACCCTGAAAATGTGGAATATCATTCTGGATACAAACGGTCATCTGTTAGGCGGCTTTATCAAAAGATGGCAAAATGAACATAAACTGAATGCGGTCTTTGTGCAGGAAGAAAAGAAAATTGTGGCAGATGCATTCGATCAGATTGCCGGACTGGAAAGCCATAAAATAAAATCATCTGATATAAAAACTAACTAAAACCCTCAATTATGGGAAATATAGATTTTAATGACTTACTGGCTACCCTCAAAGATGGAGTAATCAGCCTCGCTACGGCAACCGTCCATGATTATTTGAACGAAGCTAAAGCCGATGGATTAAAACTGGTGGATAGTTTGGAAACAGATATTCAAACCTGGGCACAAGAACTGGCTGATGGTGAAATTTCGGCTGCAGACCTGGAGTTTCTCGTAATGGCAAAGAAAGAAGTAATCCAACTGAACGCATTGAAACAGGTGGGTTTGGGACTGGTAAAAGTAGATGAATTCAAAAACAGTATATTGCAACTCATCGTCAAAACACTTGTAGGAGTTGTTTAATATTTACTTATATTTACATGGAAATAGACGAAAAGATAATTAAAGAAACCATTCATTGTAAAAGAAACCATGAATGTACGAAAGCAGCTAACGAATGTTTTAAAATAAACGGAAAGTTAGAACGCTTATTGGACGGTAAAATCCATATTGTAAGTTGCAACGAAATTATTTGTCATTACAAATTGAATTTTGGTAAATATGTTATATGTAATTGCCCTACAAGAAAAGAACTATATAGAAAAAAGAATGATTAATGAATCACATCAATCATTTCATTTTAGTGTCTTTTATAAATTAATGTTCTATTCAAAAATGAGGGACGATTCAAAATCGCCCCGTAATTAGTTTTATATTTTGCTCATTTAAATTACCTATTACAATGAATAAATTTTTTTTGGTTTTCTTTTTGTTTACATTCTCTCTTTTTGTAGAGGCTGAACCTAATATCAGTTGCACAGTAAAAGGATTAGTACAGGACTCAGTTTCACGGGAGTCAATTCCGTATGTTACCATTTCAGTATCGTCTGCCACATCCCCCGATGTATACCTGAAACGGGTTGCATCGGATGTCAAGGGCAATTTTGAATTGGCATTGAATAAAACAGGTGATTACGTACTGAGTTTTGAGTCTGTTGGGATGAAAAAGTACTCACGCAAAATCACCGTTGCCCCCGAACAAAAAACAATGAGTCTGGATAAAATAACAATGTCGACTGCTTCCAAAGATTTAGCAGGAGTCACAGTCACTGCATTAAAACCACTTATCACAGTCGATCTGGATAAACTCAGCTACGATATGAAATCGGATCCGGAAGCACAATCGTCCAATACGCTGGATATGTTACGAAAAGTGCCAATGGTAACCGTTGATGGAGATGATAAAATTCAGCTCAAAGGTTCCACTAACTTCAAGATTTATGTGAATGGAAAGGCATCGGGGATGATGACCAACAATCCTTCGATGGTGTTGAAAAGTATTCCGGCTTCGAGTATAAAAAGCATAGAAGTGATTACCAATCCCGGAGCTAAATACGATGCTGAAGGGGTTGGCGGTATTATCAATATCATAATGGATCATTCCCTGAACGGTCTTACGGGGACAATTCGTGCAGCGGTCAATACGCAAGGAAATTATTACGAAGGTCTTTACTTGTCTACAAAAAAAGGAAAATTTGGATTGACTGCAAACCTGAATTATAGTAACCAAAACCAAAACGGGCAAACTTATGATAGGAATGTAACTAATTTTAATTCCCAATCGGTAAAATATATTCATCAATACGCAAATTCGGATGCAAACTACCGATTTTATTATGGGAATTTGGAAGCCAGTTACGAATTTGATTCACTTAATTTGATAAGCCTTTCGGTCGGAGGGTACAATGGCGGAAGTAAATCAGTCGATCATGCCGGCACAAATTCAATGGATGTTCAGCGAGATACAATTTCTGCATTTGGACAATTGACTAAAAGCAATAACTCCTGGGGTGGAATGGATTTGTCGCTCGATTATCAACGAACGTTTAAAAAACCGGAGCAGCTGCTTACCATTTCGTATAAATTGAGCCATATGCCCGATAATACGGATAATACTTCCGACATAACCGGATTGCTGAATTATGCCAGTTATAACCAGCATATTTTATACAATGCAAGTGGTGATGAACATACGTTTCAGGTGGATTATACCGAGCCGTTTAATAAAATTCATGTAATTGATGTTGGAGTTAAGTATATTTTGCGGTTAAACAACAGTATTAATAACTATTACCTGCAGAATGATATAACAAAAGGGTGGGAGCCAATGCCCAATCAGCCGAAAAACAACCTGGATCAAACCCAGAATATTTTGGGAGCATATGCAAGCTACACGTTGAAACTAAAAAAAATCAGTGCCCGGTTTGGACTTCGCTTTGAAGAAACATCCTCGAACATCATTTTGGCAGATACGAATTTTCATGTAAACTTTAAAAATCTGGTACCCTCAGTAACACTGGGCTATAAATTTAATGACGCGAATAATCTCAAATTAAGTTATACCCAACGTATCAGCCGTCCGGGTATCTGGTATCTGAATCCTTTTCTGGATAATTCCAATCCGTTTTCGCTGAGTCAGGGAAATCCCAATCTGAATCCTGAAATAAATAACTCCTTTTCGTTTGATTATAGCTTTGTCACACCCAAGTTGACTCTGAATACAAGTTTGTTTACCTCCTTTACCAATAATTCCATCGAAAGAGTTAGTAAGTCATTAAATGACACTGTAACTTACAGTACCTATAAGAATATCGGAATAAGCCGGAATACAGGATTATCCTTGTATGGAAACTGGCAACCTTACAAAGCAGTGCGGATAAATCTGAATGGTAATCTGAACTATATATCCATGACTACTAATGATGGAAGCGCTTTGAATAATAAAGGTTTAAATTACTCTGTTTCGCTGGATGGTGAATTCATGTTGCCTTCAGAAGTAAAGCTTTCGGCAAATGGCGGTTTTTATTCACCGAGAATTGTTTTACAAGGCCAGAATTCATCTTTTTATTATTATGGTCTGGCAGTATCACGCGACTTCCTGAAAAAGAAATTAAATGTTTCGTTTTCGGCTAGAAATCTGTTTCCTGAAAGAAAATTTTATTCCAGTTATTTGCAAACAGCGGATTACAGAGAAGATACGAAACAATCGTATAAAGTACAATCATTTGGGTTGTCAGTGAGTTACCGGTTTGGTGAACTAAAAGACCAGATTAAAAAAGTCACAAAAACCATTGAAAACAACGATGTGAAAGGTGGCGGTCAATCGGGGGGCGGAGGACAGTAATGCACTTGCTTAGAAATATAGTTTCTTTCAGTTGTGTATTTTTGCGAACGACTGAAAATAAAATTTCAGATATGAATAAGTTTTACAAATAAAAAATCCTCAGCCGATTTGGCAGAGGATTTTTAGTAATATTATTAGTACTACTACTCAATATTTTCGTCAATCAGATTGATTTTTTGTTCAATCAATTTGCTTTCTTCTTTCAAGGTTTCAATTTTACGTTCCATTTCTTTAATCAGTCCGCCACCTTTTTTAGACGATGAAGAGAAAAAGCCAATGTTGTTTTCGTATACCGCAATTTCCGATTTTAAGTGTTCGTAAGCACGCATAAGCTTTTCGCGTTCGCGATACAGTTTGTTCTCTCCTTTGCTGGACATATCCTTCAAGTTTGTGCGGAAAGAGTCCATACGGCGATTAGCAGAATCAATGTTGAGTGCTTCAAACTGTTTATCTACAGCTTCGCGGTATTCTTTGTATATTTTATCTTTTTCTTTGAATGGAACATGTCCAATTGTATTCCAAATATCCATTAATGCGCGTATTGCTGCTAAAGATTCAGTTTGATTTTCGGTTTTTTCAAATGCAGCTATTTTGGCAATAAGCTCTTTCTTTTTGATTAAATTTTCGGTCTCCAAGCCACGTTGACCTGAAGTATTCTTATTTTTTTGATCAAAGAAATAATCGCAAGCTGCAATAAAACGTTTCCAAAGTTCGTCAGAGTATTTTTTAGCAACCGGTCCGACGTTTTTCCATTCTTTTTGTAGTTGAATGAGTTTATCCGAAGTTTCTTTCCACTCTAAACTGTCTTTCAAAGCTTCAGCTTTTTCACACAATTCTTTCTTTTTATCAGTATTCTGAGTTAATACGTTTTTAGTTTCTTTGTAGAATTCTCCTTTCGCAGCAAAAAACAAATCGCAAGCTTTGCGATAGCGATCAAAAACTTTTTGATTTACTTTGCGTGGTGCAAAACCAATTGTTCTCCATTCTTCCTGCCATGCGATCATGGTCTTAGTTGCTTCATCCCAGACTTTATAGTTATTGAGGTTGCTGAAATCAAAAGCTTCAATTTTCTCACAAAGTGCATTTTTAAGTTCAAAGTTTTCATCTTCCATCTTGCGGATTGAATCAAAATAGGATTGATGTTTTTTATTTATAGCTGTAGAAGCTTCTTTGAACCGATTCCATATTTGTTCGCGTATATCGCGTGCCACAGGTCCTAATTCATGCCATTCTTCATGTAGTTTTTGTAGTTGTTGGAAAGCCGAAATGACATCCTCTTCATTAACTAGTTTTTCAGCTGCTTCGCAAAGTGCAGTTTTTGATTCAAGGTTTTTCTTGAAATCATATTCGCGCAGTTCGTTATTTATTTTAATTAAATCCCAAAACGATTCCTGGTAAAGATTGTATTGTTTCCAAAGTTCGGTTGAAGCAATTGCCGGAACCTGTCCAATTGATTTCCATTTCTGTTGTAATGACCGGAATTCATTGATGTGAGTTGAAACATCATCATTGCTATCTACCAACACTTTCATTTGTTCTAATAGATGTTGTTTTTGAAGAAGATTGGTTTCTTTATCTTTTTCAAGTTGAGCTAGCAATGCAGCTTTTTTTGTACGGAAAATATTTAGCAGTGATTTGAATGTTTCTTCAAGTTCATCTTTTGGTGCTAAAAAATCAGTTTCTTCACCACCACTTTCAACAAAAGATTTCTTAAGATCTTCTGTTTCTGTTTTTGCTTTCTTATAAAACAATTGTTTGATAAGTTCCACTTCGTCTTTCACTGTATCCACTTCTTTGTCGAGAAGCAACTTGAGAGAGTCCACTAAATCCGCCTTAGAGCTGACACTATAATCGGGTTTTGTCGATTTTATTTCTGCAGGTTCTTCTTCTACAACTGTTTCCAAAATAGTTTCAGTAGTTTTAATCTCAACTGCTGCTTCTTCAATTTCTTCAATCTTTGCAGTTTCTGCTACTTCAATTACATTCGACTCAATCACTAATTCTGTTTCCTGTGCAACTTCCAATTCTTCAGGATTTTTGGTAGATTCAGAAGTTTTAGAAGTTTCAATAGTTTCAGTTGAATTGTTTGCTACGAATTCAGGATCCTTGTTTACATCAAGTGGGCTCATTTTCAATTTTTTATTTTAGTTATTTTTGCTCGGTATTTCTGCAAAATATTCAAATTATTAATTGCTTAAAAATTTGCAGTTACAAAAATAGGGTATTTTTTTTAAATATTGTTATTTCTCGTAAATAAATCTCTGAGAAATGATATTTTATTAAAGATTTAAATTAAATCAATTTATTTTTCTGTGTACTATATATGTATTTGCTTGTTGAGCCGGATTTATTTGAATATCGTTTATGCTGACATGATTCGGACGTGTTATAATAAACTCCACGGTATCAGCAATATCTTCAGCATTTAGTGGTGTAAGTCCGGCATAAACAGCTTTTGCTTTTTCTTCATCACCATGATAGCGCACTATGGAAAATTCTGTTTCGGCCATTCCGGGAGAAACAGAACTTACTTTAATACCATACTTAACCAAGTCAATGCGCAACCCTTTAGTAATTGCGTTTACAGCGTGTTTTGAAGCGCAATACACGCTTCCATTGGGGTATACTTCTATTCCTGCAATGGATGAAATATTGATGATATGACCTGATTGCTGCTTTATCATTTCGGGAACAATCAATTTAGTCATATATAATAGTCCTTTTACATTTGTGTCAATCATTTGGTCATAATCAGCCAGATCGCTTTCCTGAAAAGGGGAAGCTCCGGCAGCAAGACCGGCATTGTTTACCAGTAAATCAATTTTTCTAAAAGATTCAGGAAGAGAATGTATAGCCTTAGTACACGACTTATTGTCTCGCACATCGAAGCATAGTGCTACCACTTTTATGGCATAATCTGATTGTAATTTTTTTGTTAATTTTTCCAATAGTTCAGCCCGGCGACCGGTAATGACCAAATTATATCCTAATCCGGCTAGACGCAATGAAATTGCTCGTCCAAAACCCGAAGTCGCTCCTGTAATTAATGCTGTTTTCATAAGTTTTGATTATTCAAATAAAAATAAATTTTTCAAACTCTCAATTTTACATTGCCTTAAAGATTTATATGGCTGAAAAGTGCTCAAGTTTACATACTTTGCAAAGTTGAGAGTTTCTAAAGTTTAAAGAAGTTTTTACACTACCAACATGATTGTGTCACTCTTCTTCATCTTTTAAATATTTCAAATCGTGCCCCATGCGGGTTTTCTTAGTTTGCATATAAAACTCATTGTGCTTATTCGTTGCAATTTCTATAGCTACGTTTTCAACAATTGATAATCCATAAGCTTCTAAACCAATACGTTTCACAGGATTATTAGACATAAGACGAATTTTTGTTACGCCCACTTTACGTAAAATCTGAGCTCCAACACCATAGTCACGTTCATCGGCATTGAATCCTAAGTGTATGTTGGCATCAACGGTGTCCATACCTTCTTCCTGTAATTTATATGCTTTAATTTTATTCATCAATCCGATTCCACGACCTTCCTGATTCATATAGACAATAACGCCTTTTCCTTCTTTTTCTATTGATTGCATGGCCCGGTGAAGTTGTTCGCCGCATTCACACCGTAGAGATCCAAAAATGTCACCCGTGGCGCATGATGAATGCACACGTACTAAAACCGGTTCGTCTTTTTCCCATTCACCTTTTATCAGTGCCACATGTTCCATGCCGTTAGAAATTTGACGAAATGGAATAAGTTTGAAATGTCCGTACTTTGTAGGCATATCTACTTTCACGCCCATTTCTACTAATGATTCAGATTTCAAGCGATATGCTATCAAATCTTTAATAGTAATGATTTTTAATTCAAATTTGTCTGCAATTTCCAATAATTCAGGCAACCTTGACATGGTTCCGTCTTCGTTCATTATTTCAATTAATGCTCCGGCAGGATATAATCCGGCTAAACGGGCCAGGTCAACTGCAGCTTCGGTATGTCCGGCACGACGAAGCACGCCTCTTGAACGTGCTCTAAGTGGAAAAACATGTCCAGGACGTCCAAAGGTTTCAGGCTTGGAATTTGGATCGGCCAAAGCCTGAAAAGTTGCGGCTCGGTCGGCAGCTGAAACGCCCGTAGTACAACCTTCCAACTTATCAACACTTACCGTGAATGGGGTAGAGTGAATTGATGTATTTTTGTCAACTTGCATTTCGAGTTCCAATTCATCGCAGCGTTCTTCAGTTATTGGGGCACAAACCAATCCTCTGCCATGAGTTATCATGAAATTAATCATTTCTGGTGAGATTTTCTCAGCAGCACAAACAAAATCGCCCTCATTTTCGCGATCTTCGTCATCTACAACGATCACAAATTTTCCATCGCGTATGTCAATAAGTGCGTCTTCAATCGTATTTAATTTTGATTTCATAATGAATCAATTAGTTTTAAATTTAGTATGTATGGATTTCAATTTCAATTTAATTTTAGTCCATATTTTAATGTATAAATCAGTATCAAGTAGGGTTGCATCATTTACAGCTTTGTACGTTAGAAAAATACCAACAGGTAATAATACTGCTGAGCTAAGCCACATTCCTTCGAAAGTTAACCACAGACCTTCTCTGGCCATTTTATATCCTGTATTGTCAATGATATAATAAATAATAAACATCACAACGGAAATTACAACTGGCATTCCTAATCCTCCTTTTCGAATAATTGCTCCCAATGGTGCCCCGATAAAGAAGAATATAAGGCATGCAAATGAGAGTGTGAATTTACGATGCCTTTCTATTTCGTGTCGCATAACATAACTCGCCGGTTCGTTCAACATCACTCTATTGTATTCAATCACTTCTTTCATCGCTTTTGCTTTTTCCAATGCCGTATTGCTAACTCCCACCATTGTTTCTTGCGGAAGAGACAGAAAAAGTGAATCTGTATTTAAAATTTTTCTGGTCTTATGCAAATTGATGGGTGTTTTTATACCACTTAAAACATCCCTACCAAAAAAATGTTGTTGAACTATTGCTTTTGATTGATTTATTTCTATTGAAACTACAATCTTACTAACTGAATCAATCGAATGTGTTAATTGTTTTAAATTTTTACTAACGTGCTGATCTTGAAGTAATGATTCATCAAATCGATTGAACTGTGTATCAAAATCCATCAAGATATCTTTTGTTGCAAATGTCTCTCTACGATAGGGTATGCTGGTTGAAGAGTTGCTGAGACTTTGGTTTTTTAGATTTTCGAAAGTTTCTCCGGAATAAAGCGAGAGTAAAAGAAACTTATTATCTTTTGTAAACTGTACTTTCCCTGAATCAGCGACCATTACAGAAGCATTTTCAAACCCCCCGGAGAAATCGTAGATCATCAGGTTTTTAAGTATATGATTATCTTTACTTCGGACATATATATTTACACCATTTATTCCAGAATAAAATTCACCAACAGGAATGTCAAATTCAGGAGATTTTTGACGAAGAGAGAATATTAATGTCCATAATTTGGTTTGTGATATGGGCATTACGTAATTTGAAAAGAAAAATGCTCCAATGCAGACCATTGAAATAAAAATCATTAAAGGTCGGATAATTCTAAAAAGTGAAATTCCAGCAGCTTTCATTGCAGTTAGTTCAAAATTTTCACCTAAATTGCCGAAAGTCATTAATGATGCTAATAAAATGGCAAGTGGTAATGCCATTGGTATCAAGGATAGAATGGAGTATATGAAGAATTCTCCTAAAACCGACCAACCAACTCCTTTACCAATCAATTCAGTAACGTGTTTCCATAAAAACTGCAGCAATAAAATGAAAATGCAGATGAGGAAAGTCATCAAAAAGAGCGTCAAAAAACGTTTGAATATGTATGAATCGATTTTTTTAATTTGAAACATGCTTGATTTTTTTCGAACAGCAAAATTACAGCAAAAAGTTCAATAATATAGTATTTGATTTGCGAAATTAGTATAACAAGAAGTTCACTACTCTTCTTTAGATGAGAAAAACCATTCAGTTTTTAGCTAAATGGTTTCTAATAGTAGTTGCTCTATAAACAATGAACTCTTTTCAGTCCTATTATATTCCTGTTTTTCTTCTCAATACTTCAATTTGCTTGTTCCACAATAAGATTAAATCTTCTTTATCGTTTCTATCCGCAAAGTCAGTTATGATCAAAGCAAGTTCGCCTGTTACTTCCAATACATCGATTCTTAATTCAAAATAAAATTCTGTATTTAAATCCTCTTCCCATTGAAAACGTACACTAACATTTGGCTTTGTTTGAATTAAAAAAGCAGTCTGTTCATTTTGTTCCCAACTGAATGTAAACTCAGTGTCTTTTACAGTAACACCATCAGCAAACCACTCTGCCAGCCCAAGAGGCGAACTTATTGAATTCCAAAGTATATTTACTGATGCGGTTTTAAGTTGATATTCTATTTTAATTTCAGACCTTTTCATTAACTAAATATGTTGCGTGTGATATGGCAGAATTATGTCATTCTTTCAGTTTTGCGTTGCAATATAGTGAAATTATTTTAAAAATGTTCGATTTTATCTTTTAAATTAACTAATTTGAAGGTGATTTATCTGCTAAGACTACTCTTTTCGAAACATAATGGTAGTAATTGTTTTACATTCTCAATTTGTATAACATGGTTTGTTCCATAAAGGAGTATGTTAATGTCAGTTTTGAAACGCATTTCTGTTTCAAGTAAAACCTGTCGGCAGGAGCCGCATGGAGTTATAGGTTCCTCCAAATACCTGCCCTTGGTAAAAGCTGCAATTGCAATTGTTTTTACAGGAATATTAGGACATTGTGCATTGGCATAAAATATAGCAACACGCTCGGCACATAATCCCGATGGATAAGCCGAGTTTTCCTGGTTACTTCCTGCAAAAATTTCACCGTTTTCCAACTCAACGGCTGCTCCCACATGAAATTCAGAATAAGGTGCATATGCTTTGCTTACCTGCTCTTTAGCTTTATTTATAAGTGCTTTATAAGATTCTTGAAGTTCATCAAAATTATAAATGAATACGTTAGTCTCAATTGTTTTTTTTATCATATATTTGTTCGGAAAATTATAGTTGAATTTATGTGAATTTGTGTAATTGTGTAAAGTGTAAGTGTGTAACTTTTATTAATCATTAGTAAAGACTCACCGTCTTCACTCGCAATCAACTATTTTTCATTGAATAAGCACAAAAATATAAAATTATCCAATCAAACTAGCCATTTTAATTAATTAGTTTTAATTTTGTAGCAAAATTAAACAATAAACGATCGAATGAAAATTAGCATTAGAACACAGATTTTATGTACTTTACTAGTTGTTACTTTATTAGCTTCTGCTCAAAGTAAAAATAGAGCTTACCTTTCGTATATTGATCAGTACTACCAATTGGCTGAAAAACAGCAAAAAGAGCATGGAATTCCTGCCAGCATTATACTGGCTCAGGGATTATTGGAATCTGGTGCAGGTCAAAGTGAATTTGCAAAGGAATCGAACAATCATTTTGGAATAAAATGCAATGATTGGACCGGAGCTAAAATTTATCACGATGATGATAAAAAAGGTGAATGCTTTCGGAAATACGATCAAGTGATTGATTCCTATGAAGATCATGCTGTTTTTCTTAAAACAAGAAGTCGTTATGCTTTTTTGTTTGAATTAAAACCTACCGATTATGAGGGCTGGGCATATGGGTTGAAAAAGGCTGGCTACGCAACTGATCCTACTTATGCTTATAAGCTAATTTCCATTATTGATAATTATAATTTGCATCAATATGATTTAAGCGAGAACTCTACAAATTCTTTTTACGCCGATAGAAAATCAAAAGATAAATCTGATAGAAATGATAATTCCGGTTCTATGGGTACGATAAGTGCTACTAACAATCATTTAATTCTAAAAGTAAATAAGGTGAAATTTGTAACTTCAATTTCGGGAGATACTTATGCCGGCATTGCCGATGAGTTTCATATGACTGAGGAACGCTTAAGAAATTATAATGAGGTAAATTCATCAACTGATTTGAATCCAGGAACCCGGGTTTATATCCAATCTAAAAGAAATAAAGCTCCTAAAGAGAATAAAACTCATACAGTTCAAGTTAATGAATCCATGTATAGCATTTCACAGGATTATGGAATTAAAATTGTTAGTCTTTATAAAATGAATAAAATTCCTTTTACACAAGGTGTCGCGCTTGGTCAGGTGTTGAAATTGAGGTAAACAGAATTTCTCTAATCCAGTATATTGACGAACCTTACAAGTCAAACTAATAGAAAAATGCGCAAGAAAAATACTGAATTGTTGAGCGATGTAATCCGCCAGGTTCTGAAAGAACAGCATCTTGACAAGCCTTTGAATGAAAAACGGTTGATTGAGGCCTGGCCACTTGTGCTGGGCAATAATATTGTGCAGTACACTTCGGACTTATTCATAAAAAACAGAGTCCTATATGTAAGTCTGACTTCTTCCGTGTTGCGACACGATTTATTCCTTTCGCGTGAAGAAATAAGAAAATCGCTAAACAAGCAAGTGGGAGTGGAGGTTATAGTGGATATTGTTTTTAAGTAATTGTCGACTAGTTTATGGATTATCGCGAACATCTTTACAGGCCACTTTCTCACCATTTTGTAGATAATTTGGTGCTCGAAGTTTTTGAAAATCCTTCAGATTTTAATATTGTTTATCAACTGATTTTCGATGCTAATGAAAAAGTTGCATGGCGTGCAGCCTGGGCATGTCAAAAAATCAGTGAAAAACATTCCGAATGGTTTTCTGAAAAACAATTTGACGAACTTGTAGCACTTGCCATTTCTACAACACAAGGAGGCCTTAAACGTGGTTGTCTGTCCATTCTTAATAATTTGCCCTTGCCATCACCAATTTCAGTAGAATTTATTAATGCTTGTTTTGACTGGATGATTTCAGCTAAATCTCCCATTGCAGTACAGGCACTTTCCATGAAGTTGTTACTCCGAATCTGTAAATCAGAACCTGATTTTAAGCCGGAATTAATTGCAACACTCGAAAACCTTAATTTTGAGAATTATTCTGCGGGATTTAAATCGACCCGTAAAAATGTAATTAAGGCTTTGAGGAACAATTAGTTTTGTTTTATTAAGTGTAACTAAATACAAAAAACTGCACATTTTAACGATAAAAGTGTTACTTTTGTTCCCGATATTTGAGTTGCAATAATTGCAACTTATAACTTTATGTTTAATTAAATAAAAGTTTTTATGACTTTAAAGAAAAACATTCTGGCATTACGACAAAAAAAAGCGATTGTTGAAAAAGGTGGTGGAGATAAAGCCATTGAGAAACAAGTAGCTATGGGCAAAATGACCGCCCGTGATCGTATCCTTGCATTGTTGGACGTCGATTCATTTCATGAGTATGATCTTTTCGTAGAACACGAAGAACGTAACTTTGGTATGGATGACAAAGTGTTGGCAGGTGATGGTGTAATTACCGGAACCGGAACAATGAATGGCGCTCCTATTTGTATTTATGCACAAGACTTTACGGTTATGGGAGGTTCTTTAGGACTGAAACATGCTCGTAAGATTACCAAAATTATGGATCATGCACTCAGAATGAAAGTGCCATGTATTGGAATAAATGATTCAGGAGGTGCACGTATTCAGGAAGGAATTGGAGCACTGGCCGGTTATGGTGAGATTTTTTACCGTAATACTATGGCTTCGGGAGTTATTCCTCAAATTTCTGTAATTTTAGGTCCATGTGCGGGTGGTGCAGTTTATTCTCCGGCATTAACCGACTTTGTTTTTGTGGTAGAAAATATTTCTAAAATGTTTATTACCGGCCCGAATGTTATCGAAACTGTTTTAGGTGAAAAAATTTCTCAGGAAGATTTAGGTGGTGCACGTGTTCATGCGGAAATTACCGGTAATGCACATTTTTATGCATTAAGTGAGTTGGAATGTTTTCAGCAAATCAAAGACCTTGTGTCGCTAATTCCACATAGCAATCAACAAAAGGCTCCTAGTGTTGAACCTAAAAAGCCAAGTTCTTTAAAAAATATTGAAAATATTATCCCTGCTGATCCAAAACAACCTTACGATGTCCGTGAAGTTATTTTAGCACTGACTGATGATTCTAAATTCTTAGAAGTTCATGAGCTTTGGGCTGCTAATATCGTTATCGGATTTGGTAGGTTGAACGGCGAAACTATCGGTTTTGTTGCTAACCAACCATTGTATCTGGCCGGAGTACTCGATTGTGACGCCTCTGATAAGGCTGCCCGCTTTATCCGTTATTGCGATGCGTTCAATATTCCAATCGTAACGTTGGAAGACATGCCGGGTTATCTGCCCGGTGTTGATCAGGAACATGCCGGTGTAATTCGTCATGGTGCTAAAATGCTTTATGCATATTCTGAAGCTACTGTTCCTAAAATTACTGTGATACTTCGCAAAGCGTATGGTGGTGGTTATATTGCCATGAACTCTCGTCACCTTGGTGCTGACTTTATGCTGGCCTGGCCAAGTGCTGAAATTGCTGTAATGGGACCTGAAGGAGCTGCAAACATTATTTTCCGTAAGGAAATTATGGAAGCAGAAGACGAAGAAGCAATGCGTCAGCAAAAAGTTCATGAATACATCGAGAAGTTTGCAAACCCTTATGTGGCTGCTGCCAAAGGTTATATTGATGCAGTAATAGAACCATTGGAAACACGTGATATGTTGTTACATGCACTTGAAGTTTCTAAAAATAAAGATGATTATCGTCCGGCAAAAAAACACGGTATTCCTCCATTTTGATTTATTATTTATTTAATTTAATGTATAGATAATATATGGAAACAAAAAAACCGGAATATGTAGACTTTGCTGTAACGGCAAGGCAATATAAAACTCTTCTTACCAAGAAATACCAGAATCGTAAACAGTGGGTAAATCCAAGTCCGTATGACATTCAATCCATCATACCGGGCACGATTCTTCAAATTTTCGTAAAAGAAGGTGATATTGTGGCTGAAGGAGAACAACTTTTGATTTTAGAAGCAATGAAAATGCAAAATAAAATTCAAATGCCATTCACAGCGCGTATTAAAAAAATAAATGTGCAAATAGGAGTTCGTATACCAAAAGACTCATTGATGATTGAGTTGGAGGCAGTAGATATCGTATAGAAACATTGAAATAATAAAAACGGTTGATTATGAAAATAATCAACCGTTTTTTTATTATAAAATTGTTTTGAACTAAATGAGTTGACAGGTTTAGTTCTATAAAAAAACTTTTGTCACAAATATTAGTTAATATATTTTTAAATCTCGAATAATCTTTACAAACTCCATCTCAAAATTAGGCGTAAAAACGTCTTTTCCTAATTGACTTTCAATTTCGTTAATAGTCCAGAATCTTCCTTCGGATATTTCATCCGGATTCGGTGTGATGTTGCCATCGTAAATGGTATAAAAAGAATGAACCAATTCAGCTTCCTGCGTTGATTCGAACTTGTAACGGCTGATAAATTTTGGTTCAAAATCAGTTATGCCCAGTTCTTCTTTAACTTCCCGTTTTAATGCCTTTTCAATTTCTTCGCCGTAATCAACATGTCCACCTACCGAAGTATCCCACTTGCCGGGCTGAATGTCTTTATCCATATTTCGTTTTTGTAAATACAATTCATACTGTGAATTAAATACGTGTAAGTGTACTACAGGATGGAGCATGAAAGTCCCTGAATGACACTCGGTTCGGGTAGCTTTGCCAATGACCACACCATTTACTGTTACAATTGGGAAAAATTCAATTTTAGCCATACTGATAATTTTAAATATTATGCAAAGAAAATAATTTTTTATGATACTTTTCCTATAAATGCTAATTTTCAATAAGTTAAAAGATAGTGCAAAGATTTACGATTTAAAATATAAATTAATAAAGAATTTTAGTATCTTTGTCCCAACTAAATTTTTAATTATATTGTTTTGTTTTATACTTTAGCACTTAAGCGATAAGAGTACTTTACTTAAGAAAAATGAATGAAACGATTCTAAGTTATTCACTTGATGAGAGATTTTAAAATTGCTGTAATTGGTTTGGGATATGTTGGTTTACCCTTAGCAATAGAGTTTGGAAAACAATTTAAAGTTCTTGGTTTTGATATAAATACTTCAAGAGTTGAAGAATTGCAGCAAGGTGTAGATCACACGCTGGAAGCCGATCTGGCAGGACTGCAAGAAGCAACCGAACTGCGAAAACAGAATATTGAATGTGGATTGTCATTCTCCTGTACGGAAGCCGATTTAAAAGATTATAATACCTTTATTGTGACGGTGCCAACACCCATCAATAATTTCAATATGCCTGATTTAAGACCACTTATCAAAGCTTCAGAAATGATAGGAAGGGTTATAAATTCAGGTGATATAGCTATATACGAATCTACTACCTATCCCGGTTGCACCGAAGAAGATTGTGTACCTGTCATTGAACGGGTCTCGGGTCTGAAATTCAATCGTGATTTTTTTGCCGGCTACAGTCCCGAACGTATTAACCCGGGCGATAAAATAAATACCCTTACCAAAATTAAAAAAGTTACTTCGGGATCAACTCCCGAAATTGCTGACCGCGTGGATAGCCTCTATGCTTCTATCATTGTTGCCGGAACTCATAAAGCACCCAGCATTAAAGTGGCCGAAGCTTCCAAAATTATTGAAAATGCACAACGCGATGTCAATATTTCATTTGTCAATGAATTGGCCCTTATTTTTGATAAAGTAGGCATTGATACCAACGATGTGATAGATGCTGCCGGTACAAAATGGAATTTTCTGAAATACCGCCCGGGATTAGTAGGTGGACATTGTATCAGCGTGGATCCGTATTATTTGGCAAGTAAAGCTGAATCTCTGGGATATGTGCCGCAGGTAATTCTTTCGGGTCGACATGTTAATAACAGCATCGCCCCGTTTATAGCCAACAAAGTATTGAAACTGATGATTCAAAAAGATCATAAGATTTTAAACTCCAATGTATTGATTTTAGGTATAACATTCAAAGAAAATTGTCCGGATATACGGAATACGAAAGTAGTTGATATTTATCGCGAACTTTGTGAATTTGGTTTGACTGTTGATATTTATGACCCATGGGCTTCGGCTGATGAGGTGAAACATGAATACGGTGTTGAGATGATTGAAAAGCTGGATATCACTAAAAAATACAAAGCTATTCTGCTTGCAGTAGCTCATGATGAGTTTAAAGCCATTGACTTTGAAAAATATCATAACGAAGGTGCTGTGGTATTTGATGCCAAGGCTGTAATTGACAGACGTTGGGTTGATGGACGGCTATAAATAGTTAATAGTTAATAGTTAATAGTTAATAGTTAATAGTTAATAGTTAATAGTTAATAGTTAATAGTTAATAGTTAATAGTTGACAGTTGACAGTTGGTAGTTGTTAGTAAGAAGTTGGTCGAAGGAAGTCAAAACTGATTAATGATTTTAGTATTTTAAAATAATATAAGTGTATAAAATGTATGATCGGGCAGTCTGATAAGTTTCGTTGGTATGCAGTTTATACGGCTCCCAGGGCTGAGAAGAAAGTAAGCGAACGATTCTCGGATGCAGGTATTGAGCATTATTTAGCATTGCAAAAGGTAAAACGTCGCTGGAGCGACAGGGTGAAGGAAGTGATAGTGCCGGTGGTGAATGGTTATATTTTTGTTCGTATCGCACAAATGGATTTTGATAAAGTGACCAAGGTATATGGTGCCATTGCTTTTGTACGTGAAGGGGGACAGCCTGTTCCAATTCCCGACAAACAAATTGAGAGTTTGCAGCAGATGGTTGAATGTTCGGATGAACCTGTTGAATTTTGTATCATAAATTTTGAACGTGGAGAATCAATAACTATCACCAAAGGTCCGTTAGAGGGAATGATGGGTGAACTCATTGAGGTAAAAGGGAATCATAAAGTGTTGATTCGACTGGAGCGTTTTGGCTGTGCAGTTACAACAGTTCCTATTTCGTTTATAGAAAGAATATAAAGACACTGCATGCAGTGTCTGTGCTATTAAAATAAAGACATATTTCAGGTTGAATAATTCGTTATTTCCGTATGGGAGTGACGAACCTCTTTGTGTAAAAACGGGAACTTTAATCGGCTTATCAAAAAGAAAATCAGATAATATATTCAAAAAAATATTTATGAAGAAAATTAAATTTGTTTTGCTAACCTTATTAATGGTAGGTAGTTTGGCTGCTCAGGATCTAAGCAAACTAACTCCTGAGCAAATGGCGGCTTATAAAAAGTACAAAGGTGGAAATACATCGGGTAGTACAAATACTCAACAAAATGAAGTTATAGATAGAACTGTCTACGATGAAGATCAAGCAGATCAATCAAATGAAAATAATCAGAATAGTCAGAACAATCAGTATAATCAATACAACCAGGCACAAAACGGCAAAACAAAATATAATAATCAAAATAACAAAAACCAATTAAAGAAAAAAGCCAACCCTTTTTCCGGTGGTATTTTCGGTTCTTATTTGTTTAGTAAACAAAATCTGACTTTTGAGCCTAAGCTTAATATTCCAACTCCTCCTAACTACATTTTAGGAACTTACGATGAACTTATTATCGATATCTCAGGTCAATATGAAGCTAACTATAAAATCAAAGTTAGTCCAGAGGGCTTTATTCGTATACCCAATATCAGTCCGGTAAAAGTAAGTGGACAAACCGTTGAAAATGCTACTAAAATCATTAAAAGCAGATTATCCGGAATTTATCCCGGGGCTCAGATCAACGTTTCTCTTGGAAGTATCCGCAGCATTCGTGTAACGGTAGTAGGCGAGGCTACCCGTCCTGGGACTTATACGTTACCGTCACTAGCTACAGCCTTCAACGCTCTTTATTCTTGCGGTGGCCCTGATTCCATTGGTACTATGCGTGATATTAAAGTTGTCAGACGAGGTAAAGTTGTTGCTAATGTTGATGTTTACGGTTATCTGTTGGATGGTGCATTAACTAATAATATTTCGCTTCAGGATGAAGATGTGATTAAGATTGATCCATATAAAGCGCGGGTTAGTATTAGTGGAGCCATTAAACGCGAAGGTATTTTTGAAGCATTGCCAGATGAAACGCTCAAACAATTGCTACGTTTTGCCGGAGGTTATAACGATAATGCCAATAAGTCTATTATAACTACTATTCGATTGACTGATAAAGGAAAAACTGTTGTTGATGTTCCCGAAAATCAACTGGCAACTTTTAAATTACAATCAGGCGATTCTTGTTATGTTTCTACTACTTCCAAAAAATTTGATAACAGGGTTGATATTGATGGGTCTGTTTATCGACAGGGTACGTATGCTTTGGAATCAGGAATGACAGTAAAGCAGCTGATTATCAAAGCCGGTGGTCTAAAAGCAGATGCCTATTTGAATATGGCGTTTATTAATCGTAAGCAAACAAATCAGATACCGGAAATTCTTGGATTTAATCTGGGTGAAGTGATGAAAGGAACTGCCGAGGATGTACTGCTTCAAAAAGATGATTCGGTGATGATTACCAGTTTATTTGATTATCGCGAAGAACAATCTGTCTCTATATCAGGAGCTGTTCAGGAACCGGGTACGTTTAAATGGATTGAAAATATCACCCTAAAAGATCTGATTTATAAAGCAAAAGGATTTACCGAAATGGCTAATACCGACTCGGTGGAACTTGTAAGGGTTATTAAAGATCCGGAACGTTTATTGAATTCTAATGAAAGAACTATCGTATTGAAATTTGCTTTGGACAAAAACCTCAATTTTGTAAATGGGAGCAGCGATATATCGCTCGAAAATGGCGACCAGGTCATTGTACGTACCATATCCGGTTATGAAGCAATTCGCATGGTGAAAGTGGAAGGTGAAGTTCTACAGCCGGGAGACTATAGCATAACCAATAAAGCCGAACGCATTTCGGATGTAATTAAACGTGCGGGTGGATTTACCAAATATGCTTATCCATTGGGAGCTTTTCTGATTCGGACTGAAAAACAAAGCGGCGTACAACAAAAACTGAATGAAATCACCAAAGATAATTCAAAGAAGCAATTTGAGAGTAAGAATGATAATAAAGTGGATGCCACTATGCTAAAAACAGCGGGTATTACAGCTCCTGTCGACGGACTTGATTCCATTAATAATAAATTCTCAAAATCCAAATCGGTAGATAAGGTTTTTAAAACCGAAGGTATCGTGGGGATTAACATGACGGAAATTATGAAACATCCCGGTGGAAAAGAAGATTTTTATTTGGAAGACGGCGATGATATTTTTGTTCCCCGTGAACTGCAAACCGTAAGGGTTATGGGTGAAGTACTTTTTCCTACCTATGTGGGTTACGAAAAGGGCAAAACCCTGGGAAGTTATATCAGCAATGCCGGTGGTTTTACCGAGCTGGCACAGGAAAAAAAAGTATTTGTACTCTATGCCAACGGAACGGCTAAAAGCACTACCAGCTTTTTGGGTATTCGTCATTACCCGAGGTTGCAACCCGGAGCCCGCATTATAGTACCGGAAAAACCAACCGAAATAAAAAATCCTTTGACAGCCGGCGAAATGGTGGGTATTCTGACTTCAATAACTTCTGCCATGGTGCTCATTTATTCGGTTGTAAAAAAATAAGGAAATCTTCCGATAGACATTAACTCGCATTAAAAAAACTCGATATTATTAGCGCAATTAAAGGTTAGAAAAGAACTAAATAACTGGAACTATTTAATGTGCCAGTTGAAATCTTTAATAGGACGCTGATTTTCGCTGATTTAGTGGAAAAGGACGGATAAAAGAAAAGGATTTTTCTTGCCTTCGGCAAGAGGATTAAGACGCAACTGTATGAAAATCATCTCGTCTTTGGCGAGATTCAAATCCGTTTTCAAATCCTCTCTATCCGCGTAAATCTGCGTTCTATTCTTTATGATTTTTCAAATAAAATGCGACATTATTTGCTTTCTACTACTTAGTACGAAGTAGCTTATATCTTTAAAGAGAAACCCGGTATCAATAAACATAATTATATGAATGCAGATCAAAAAGGAAATATTGTAAATCAGGATGAAATATCGCTGAAAGAGCTGTTGCAAAAAGCCGGGGAATGGTGGCAATATCTTCTTACTAAGTGGATCATTATACTTGTTTTCGGACTAGGTGGGGCTGCTATTGGGTTGGTGGTATCTTTGCTGACTCCTCCAAAATATACGGCTCATCTTTCATTTGCATTGGTTGAAAAAAGTGCCGGAGGTGGCGGACTGGCTGATTTGGCTTCGTCATTTGGTCTAAGCAGTATGATGGGTGGTGGAAGCAGTGGTGCTTTTAGCGGTGATAATTTATTGGAAATTATGCAGTCGCCCCATACCATTGAACAAACGCTATTAACACCTGTGGTTTATCAGGGTAAGAAACAGAATCTGGTGGAAGCATATATTGGGTTTAATGATATACGAAAAGTTTGGTTGAAAAATGCAAAAAACAAGGAACTTCAAACACTTAGTTTTCCTATCGGACAAAAACGGGAAACATTTAGCCGTGCTCAGGATAGTGTGTTGTATAGCATTTACGACAAATTGATAAAAACGAATGCACTTACTATAGCCCGTAAGGATAAAAAACTTAGTTTTGTTAATGTGAATTTTACCAGTACAGATGAAGTTTTCTCAAAACTCTTCGAAGAAAAACTGATGGAGGAAACGTACCGGTTTTACCGCGATACCCGTACGGCTCAAAGCCGCGCTAATATCGATATGATGCAAGCCAAAGCGGATTCTATCCGGAAATTGTATGAGTCATCACTTTACCGGAGCGCCGGTTATTCGCAGGTAAATATTAATCAGGCTCTATCGTTTGCAGCCGTACCTAAAATTAAACAAGAGAATAATGCACAGCTTTATGCCACGGTATATACCGAAGTGCTTAAAAATCTGGAAACATTAAAGCTTGATTTGGCACGGGAAACTCCCATTGTGCAGATTATCGATACACCCCGCTTCCCGTTGGAGAAAGTCCGGTTGGGAAAAGCCAAAGCAATGGCTACCGGTGGCGTACTGGGTGGATTCCTGATTGTATTTTATTTATTGGGAGCGATGTTTTTGAAAAAGGCGTTGGAAGAGTAGAGACAATGCATGCATTGTCTGTACAGTAATTAGTGATAAATGATAAGTGGTTAATTCATTGTTGAACAATACACAATACACAATACAATGATTCCCTGATTCAATAAACGGCAATGAGATTAAATAATCAAGTGATTGGGTTTTTCAAACAAAACATAGTTGGAAAAATACCCGGAGCTAAAATATATTTATTTGGATCCCGGACATCGGATAGTTCTTCCGGTGGTGATATTGACATACTGATTATTACAAAAGAACTCGTTGATAGAAAAACAATACGATCTATACGCATTGAATTTTTTAAAAAATTTGGATGGCAAAAGCATGATCTTGTAAATTTCACCGAGAATGATCAGTCAGTTTTTAAACAAATTATTCAATCATACGCTATTGAACTATGAGAACAACTAATGATGAACTTCTGGTACAACTTCTACAAACAGAATGGCAACTGTTGGATGCATCAATAGAGACATTGCTTCGTTCTAAAAATGCAGTTTAATTCCTGTAAAGGCTGAATATTCTTTTGAGGAACAAGAATCATTCGATTCATTAACTTCAAAATTTAATAGGACTTCAGATCTTCTTACACAAAAGGTATTGCGTACAACGTGGATGCTACTTCATGAACCGTTTGCTCCATTTATTGATATGATGAACATCTGCGAAAAAATGGATGTAATTTGTTCGGCCAACCAGTTAATAGAAATTAGGGATATGCGTAACCAGATAACGCATGAAACGAGCATGAACTTAAGATACTAAACACAAAGGAATTTTTAAGCGAGTTCCTTACGACATTTAAAAAACAATTATTTTCGTAAGAATATATACCTGATGCGTTGCGTGATTTAGTTCCGGAAGTGATTGAAATGACACAGCAATTAGTCGAAAATATTAATCGTTGCGCTGATTTTCTGAAAAATAGAAATTGGATAAACTAAATTTATAATTGATAATTCATAATTGATAATTAAATATTTAAACCACTAATTGCACAAAACCTGCGGTCAGCGACTAACAGGAGATATATTTAAACAAACGGCGATTTTTATTAGTGAAGATTAGTGTAATTCGTGGTTCAATATCTTTATTTTATTGATTACAATTACAATTATAATTGATAGTTAAATGTTTAACCACTAATTGTACGAATTTACACGAATGTGGAATTGATTTTTAGCTTACGCTGACCGTTATTTCGTGAGAATTAGTATAATTCGTGGTCTAAAGAACTGAAAACTCTCATTACGGATACGTAAACGGAAAAATGCATATGCAAAAATCATTTTACGGATATGAAAAGACATTTTTGCATATGAAAAAATCATTTTACGTGTACGTAAATCCTCATTACGGATATGAAAACTCACATTACGGTGACGTAAATTGAAATTACGGATATGAAAACTCGGATTACGTATCCGTAAATTGAAATTACGGATATGAAAACCCTCATTACGGTAATGTAATTTGGAATTACGTATATGAAAACTCACATTACGGTAACGTAAATTGGAATTACGTATATGAAAACTCTCATTACGGTAACGTAAATCGATATTACGGAGTTGAAATATCACAAAACTAATTCAGGACAAGACAATATAAACTCAAAAGGCCGCGTGTCCAAAGTAAATGGACGCACGTCCGTAGAGGATGGACGCACGTCCGTAGAAGATGGACGCGTGTCCATAGAGGATGGACGCACGTACTTAGAAGATGGACGCACGTACTTAGAGGATGGACGCACGTACTTAGAGGATGGACGCACGTACTTAGAGGATGGACGCACGTACTTAGAGGATGGACGCACGTACTTAGAGGATGGACGCACGTCCTTAGAGGATGGACGCACGTACTTAGAGGATGGACGCACGTACTTAGAAGATGGACGCACGTACTTAGAAGATGGACGCGCGTACTTAATCTTGAAATTTGGAGGTATTTCTGCGTGTATTCATACTATAAAACGCTTGGCATAGGGGTTCTAAAGCCTTTGCACAACATTTTAAAGATTCGTCAGACATTCCTTATTAGCATAAATAAATAACTGACCACTATTCAACCTTATTATGCAAGTTGAGTGCGTGCAAAAAAATAGTTTATATTAAAATATAGCATTTTTATGCCTCAGACCGCAAATCGGTCAGAGGCGTGGTAGCCGAACTACCGTTTCGGGCGGTGTGTGGGATGAACAGAAATACTATAAATTAATTTTGGTGACTTACTTATTGGTTGGTAGATTGAACTATTTTATGTATATTTGTTAGAATAAAAACAGTAGATTTATGTTTTTCGATGATTATAAAAAGCATCAGGATGCCCGGTTAAGATCATCTTTACTTTGGGAATACGATTTAGACCGTTTTGATTGGATCGCTATGCAAAATATAGTTTTGCAACGTGTTATTGAACGTGGAAGAATAACCGATTTTTATGCTGTTTTAAATTTATACGGACTAAAAGCATTTAAAGAGGGTGTTAAGAATATTCCTAATCTAAATGATAAGGATATTGCTTTTGTTTGTATACTATTTGGAATTAAAAAACAAGAACTGAAATGTTATACACAGAAACAGTTGCGCCAAAAACATTGGAACTCTTAAATAAATTGATGAGGGATACTACCTTCAACCATTTTTTGCTGGTTGGGGGTACATCTATTGTCTTTACAGATGGGTCACCGCATAAGTATTGACCTGGATTTATTTACGAATGAATCTTTTGAAGAGCATAAACTGGCTGAATATCTAAGAAGGGAATATCAGTTTGAATTAGATTTTATAGATAAAGAAACCGTAAAAGGCGAAATTGCTGGCGTTAAAATTGATTGTATCGCTCACAAATATCCATGGTTGAAAAATCCAATTGAAATAAATGGAATACGCTTAGCCGGATATGAAGACTTAGCAGCTATGAAACTCAATGCCATTGTTGGTAATGGAACCCGAATAAAAGATTATATTGATATTGCTTATATTTCCGGCAAAATAAAGTTAAATGAAATGTTAAGCGCTTATCAGACAAAATACACAAGTAATGGAGTTATGGTGCTCAAAGCAATTGCCTACTTCGAAGATATAAATTTTGATGAGCCTATATCTATGCTCGATGCAACCAATTTTGATTGGAAAAAAATCCGAAAACACTTGCTCTTGATGATAAAATATCCGGATAAAATCTTTGACAAAATAGAGTAAGTATTCTAAAAGCTTCGGCAGTGAATTTTAATTAAGTAGAAGAAACCTTATTACAACCTAATGTTGGTGGTTTTAATGAATTGAATGCTCAGTTGACCGAAATACTTTCAGTGGGTAAAATACTTTATACAGGAAAAAATCCGGTAAAGTTGAAGGAATATACTTTTAGTGAACTGATGAAAAAGGTTCAACGCACTTCAAAACCAGCAACAGATAACACTTCGGATAGTGGGATTACAACTCCCCGCTAAGTAAAAGAGGATAGATGAATAAAAAGGTAGTTGAAGGTATCGGAATTCCGATAACCTTCAACTACTTTTTAAAAACAGTATACGGATTGATTTAACTTCTCCCGATTCGAACAGGAATTGAGTTGGAAAAGCGCATAATTGACTTGGAAGAATGTAGAACTGACTTGGAAGAACACAGCATAGAGTTGGAAAGGCGCAGAATTAAGGTGGAAGAAGCAAGTAAAGATTTGGAAAACTAAAGATTGTAGATTGTTCAAAAAACTTTGTAAATAGAAATAAACAAAATAATTTACATATAAATCACATGAATTTAAACGAAGCTATTATAATAAATTTACCTAAAATAGAGGATCCTCGGGGAAACCTTTCAATTATTGAAGAAGAGAAAAATATACCATTTAAGATAGAACGTACTTATTGGATTTATGATGTACCGGGTGGTCAAATACGAGGTGGTCATGCATTTAAGGAACAACAGGAATTTATTGTAGCTTTATCTGGAAGTTTCGATGTGGTAGTAGATGATGGTAACCAAAAGAAAACCTATTCTTTAAATCGCTCTTACTATGGTTTATATGTCCCTGCCGGATTATGGAGACAAATGGAAAATTTCTCTACTAACTCGTTGGCTATAGTACTTAGTTCGACTACTTTTTCGGAAGATGATTATATACGGGAATACGCAGACTTTCTAAAACAGCGGGATAATGAAAAAAAATAATGTATTTGATTGTTCTGTTATTGAACTTCCTAAAATTAGTAACAGGGCCGGTAATATTACGCCGGTAACCAATAACGAAAGTATTCCTTTTGACATCAAAAGAGTTTTTTATATCTATGATATTCCCGGCGGAGAAGACCGCGGAGCACATGCCCATAAGGAGTGCCATCAGTTTTTAATTGCTGCAAGTGGAAGCTTTGAAATAGAATTAAACGATGGGCATAGTAAAAGGACTATCACTCTAAACAGACCATATTATGGGTTACATATACCTCCGGGCGTTTGGGCTGCTGAAAAGGGTTTCTCATCTGGTGCTGTTTGCTTGGTATTAACCTCGCATAAATATGATGAAGTAGATTATATTAGAGATTATGATGAATTTTTAAAGTATACAAAATAAATATTTAAATTATGAATAAAGCAGAAATATTAGAAATTGTTATTTCAAATGTAAACTCATTGGTTGATACTTTACCTAATGACCAGAAATTCGTTGTGGACCAAAATACCATTCTATTTGGTAACGGTTCTAATATTGATTCATTGAGTTTAGTTTCTATAATAGTAGATTTAGAATCAATATTTTTAGATGATTATGATTTGGAAATATCATTAACTGATGATAAAGCCATGATGAGAAAGATTAGTCCATTTGATAGTATAATTTCACTTGTTGATTACATTGATGAATTAGTTTCAGAAACTAGTTGCTAGTTAATATGTTTTAAAATGCTATCATGTATAAAGATAAAATAGTACTCATTACAGGTGCAAGTAGAGGCGTTGGATTAGATGTAACGCACTATTTTTTGAAAAATAATGCGATTGTTATTGGTTTAAGTAGAGGTACTTCTGGTATTAATGACGATAATTATCATCATTATGAAGTAGACTTATCTCAGCCTGATGAAATTGTAAGTATCTTCAGAGTAATTGCAAAGAACCATAAGAGAGTTGATATAGTAATAAATAACGCTGCCGTTCTTACATCACAGTATTCAATGATAATGCCATTAAAAAATGCCGTGGATATGGTAAATGTCGATTTTTTAGCTGTGTTCTTGGTCTCAAGGGAAGCTGCAAAGTTAATGCGTAAAAACTCATATGGTAGGATTATAAATATCAGTTCTATGGCTGCCAGCCTCGAACCTATCGGTGACTCATTGTACGCTGCTTGTAAAGTAGGAATAAATACTCTAGCAAATGTTATGGCAAAGGAGTTTGCTTCAATGAATATTACTTGCAATACCGTTGCTATTACTGCCATTGAAACTGATATGTTACATCAACATTCCCCAGTTGCACAAGTTAAAATAAAGGAGATAATTAGAAATTTGCCAATAGCTAGAATGGCAGTAATTGATGATATTCTAAATGTAATTGATTTCTACTCCTCCGAAAGAAGTTCATATGTCACAGCGCAGATAGTTTATCTTGGAGGAATTAATTGATGGTTTTAAGAATAAAGAATGATATTTTTTCATCGAATACTTATTTGATAATTGATGAAAAAGAGAAGTTTTGTTTGATAATTGACCCTGGGTTGGATGAGTTGATAATTGATAATAAAATTCAGGAGCTCGATTTAAAACCAGTGGCGATTCTAAGCACTCATGGTCATTTTGATCATATAGGAGGCAGTGCTTTTTTTAAAGAAAAGTATAGGATTCCATTTTATTTACATGAGGCAGATGTGAAATTGATGAAATCAGCTAATTTTTATCTTAGATTAAGTAAAATTGATAGATTTATAAAGCTTCTTGAACCAGATGTATTGTTTATAAAGAGAGAGGAAGAGATTAAAATATCTGATTTTGAATTGAAAATAACGAACTTTTCTGGTCATACTCCTGGAAGTTGTATTATTCAATATAAAAACAATCTATTTACAGGCGATACAATTTTTAAAAATGGTTTATATATTAATAAGTTGCCAGGAGAAAATCCTATCGAATTAAGGAAGAGCATACTTGATATTTTCGATAAATTTGATTTAGGATTAAACTGTTTCCCTGGACATGGAAAGGATGCAACTCTGGAATATATCAAATCAACAAATCTTGATTTGATTAATTTTTTAAACAAGTAGAATATATGGTATCGACAGAATATGGTGTTGGAATTTTAGCAGCTTCGCATTATTTACCAGATAATAAGCAGACTAATGAAGAATTATGTGAGGTTTTATTAGATGTGACACCGGAGTGGATTGTTTCGAAAACAGGTATTAAACAGCGCTATATTGCAACAGAGAATGATTCTGCGTCTAGTATGGCAACCGCTGCAGCATTAAAACTTTTATCGGAGAAACAGATTGATATCAATGAAGTAGGCTTGATAATCGTAGCTACTTTTTCTCCTGATTATATGTTCCCTCCAGTTTCTGCCAAAATTCAGAAAAATTTAGATGCAAAAAACGCTCAAATCATTGATATAAATACAAATTGTACAGGTTTTATTACTGCATTAACTATTGCATCGGATAGAATGTTTGTTGATGATAGCGTAAAATATTCTTTAGTTTTCGGAGTTGAATTACACACGCGATACATAAATCCAACTGATAAGGAAACGGCTATTTTTTTTAGTGATGGAGCTGGTGTTGCATTATTAGGGAAAGTTCCTAAAGGATTTGGAATAATAAATTCCCAATTTCATACTGATAGCACAACTTATGAATCGGTACGTTTTCGTGGTGGAGGATCAAGTTTCCCTTTTGCGAACAGAGCATTTTCGCGAGAGATTGATTTTATAGAAATGAATGGTTTAGCTACTTGGAAACAGGCAATAACAAACTTACCAATTGTTGTTAGAAACTTATTTGAAAAATCATCTTTAGAGATTGGTGACATTGATTTTTGTTTATTTCATCAAGCAAATCTCAATTTGATACAATATGTTATGGCAAAATTAAAAATACCTATGGATAAAACTTACACTAACGTAGAAGAAATTGGTAATACGGGTTCAGCAAGTGTTGGGATTGCATTAAGCGAAGCTATTGGTTTAGGCAAAATAAAATCAGGTGAAACGGTCTTACTTGCAGGAGTGGGTGCTGGTTTTAATTTTGGTGCTAGTGTTTGGAAATTTATTTAAAATAATTCACGATGAAATATTCAGAAATAAATATTGGTGATAAGGAAACCTTATCTCATAAGATTACAAAAGAAGATTTAGAAAAATTTGTTGAACTTACTGGAGATGATAATAAGCTCCATGTAGATGCAAAATTTGCAAGCACTACACAGTTTAAACAACCTGTAGTACATGGTATGTTGGGTGCATCTTTTATTTCTACAATTATTGGGACTAAACTTCCAGGAGATGGTGCATTGTGGTTTTCGCAATCATTGGAGTTTTTATTGCCAGTTAGAATTGGAGATGTATTAACCGTAAGCAGCGAGGTTGTCAAAAAAAACGATAAGGAGAATATTATTGAGCTAAAGACAGATATTTACAATCAGAATAGGCAACTTGTAACACGAGGATATGCAAAAGTGAAGGTAATTGAGCAAGAAATAAAGATTGTTGAACTACTCGATGTTGTAGATACAACACCTAAAGTTGCTCTAATTATTGGTGGTACAGGTGGAATTGGTAAAGCGGCTTGTATTCAGCTTGCAAAAGATGGATTTGATGTTATTATACACTACAATCATAATAAGACACTTGCCGAAGAATTGAAATTAGAAATAAATAATCTTAATCAAAGAGCTGTTGCTTTAAGAGCAAATATTTTGGATGAGGACGAAATTAAGGAGTTAATAATTAAAAGTATTCGTGCGTTTGATAAGATAGATGTATTAGTGAATTGTGCTGCAACGGTAATACCCGATATTAAACTTCAGGATTTGGTATGGTCGGATTTTCAAAAGCAATTAGAGCTAAATATAAAATCAACCTTCACTATAATAAAAGAAATTCTTCCAACTATGTTGAAACATAGATATGGAAAGATAATAAATATTGGAAGTTCTGTTGTTGATAAACCGAATAGTAATTGGGCACCATACATTACAGCTAAGTCTGCATTGGCTGGGTTGACAAAGTCTTTTGCCTTCGAATTAGCTCCTAAAGGAATCAGAGTAAACTTAATAGCACCTAGCCTTATTAATACAGAATTGACTGCAAATATTCCTGAAAAAATGAAACTTTTGACAGCTGCGCAAACACCATTGAGAAGACTAGCAAATACGACTGATGTTGCAGGTGTAATAAGTTTTCTTGCTTCTGAGAAATCAGATTTTATTACAGGTGAAAATATTCGTCTTAATGGCGGACAAATAATGATTTAATTAATTTCGATTATGGACAATTTAAAATACTCCGAAATTTTACAATTAAATAGAGCGATGTTCAAGGATATCCAAGGCAAGCCATACCACGTTAAGGTGTTGTCTAATATTACCGTGAATTCGATCAAAGAATTACTGGAGTATACATTACATGTAAACAAAATAAATCCAATAGTAAAACTTGGAAATTATGACAATATTGTACAAGATAGTGCTAACTGTAATGATGATGATTTAGTAATTATTTTTTATAATTTACAAAATGTTATAGATGGGATGTCTTCATATTTTGAAGGTGTAAATGATGAATTGTACATTAGCATAAAGGAAAAAATTTGTAACGAAATAGACATAGTTTTTGAAAATCTGAAGAGTTTGCCGGTAGTTGTTTTTAATATGTTTTCAGCGGTTGAGTTCGTTAATTCTTATTTTCATCAATCGAAAATTGAATTATTAGTTTCTGATCTGAATAGATATTTGAATTTAATAAAGCCATTACATGTTCATCTAATAAATACTGAAAAAATTATTTCCCAGGTAGGTGTCAATCATGCAATGGACTTAAGACTTAATTATTCATCCAAAGCACCTTATACACTGACTTTTTTAAAAAAATATCTAGGTGCTATTGAACCAATAATACTTCGAAATACAGGTAAGCTCAAAAAAGCTATAATTTTTGATTGTGATAATACCCTTTGGAAAGGTATTTTAGGTGAAGACGGGGTTGATAAAATTGATATGTCTGGAACCTCACACGATGGTAAAATATATAACTATATACAACAAATAGCCGTCTTCCTTAGTAAACGTGGTGTATTAATCGGGCTTTGTAGTAAGAATAATGAACATGATGTTTCGGATGTTTTGATGAATCACCCCGATATGGTTTTGACGAACAATTTTATTGCCATAAAAAAAGTCAATTGGAATGATAAGGCGTCTAATCTAAAGTTAATTTCTTCTGAATTAAATATCGGTTTAGATAGTATTATTTTTGTTGATGACTCTTCTTTCGAAATTAACTTGATAAAAGAACAGCTTCCTGAAATTATTACATTACAGGTACCAACTGCAATCTATGAATATCCAAATAAATTACTACAATTTGTATATAAGTATTTTAATCTTTATGGAAATCAGGCTGACGAAAATAAAACTGAAATGTATAAACAACAATTTGTACGTGAAAGTTTTAAAGATAAATTTGTATCGATTGAGGATTACTTATCATCGTTAAGTATTTCTTTGACAATACATAAAGATAAGCTATCTTTTGTGCCGCGAATTGCTCAGTTGACTCAAAAAACAAATCAATTTAATTTAACAACAAAGAGGTATACCGAGAACCAAATAGTTCAGTTTGTTCAAAGTGAAGATGATTTCGTATTCTCAATATCGGTTGAAGATAAGTTTGGAGATAGTGGTTTAACAGGATTGTGTATTATTAGGAAGAACTTACAAAATTCAAAGGAAGTAACAATAGATACTTTTTTGATGAGTTGTCGGATAATTGGGAGGAACATTGAATTTGCATTTATTGATTACATTTTCGATTGGTTAATTGATCAAAATTTCGAAACAGTTACTGCTGAATTTTTTCAGACAAAGAAAAATGATCAAGTTAAGAACTTTTACGAAGAACTTGGATTCTATGTGGAAAATGATAATACAGAATCGAAGCACTATACTATTCAACTTAAGGATTATGAGAGAAAGAAAGTCGAATATATCGAAGTTGTAATAAAAATGAATGAACAGAATTGATAATATAAATATAAAGTACAATTATGGTAGATGTTAGTACAGAAATTAAGAATGTAATGAGTGCAGTATTTGAAGTTCCTGTAGAGCAAATTACAGAAGACTCTTCAGCAGATACAATCGATGCATGGGACTCTTTAAAACATTTGAATCTAATTCTTGCTTTGGAAGAAGAATTTGATATCAGTATTCCAGATGAAGAAGTTGGAAATCTTTTTAATTATAAACTAATAGAATTGATAGTAAATGAATGCAGAAAGTAATATTGCTAATTTTATAGCAGACTTTAAGTCGTATGATGAAAAATTAGCTATTATATGGAAAGATAATTCTTATTCATATAGTTATATTTTAAATAGAATAGATTATTGGAGAAATAAATTGACGTTTATTGAGTCAGGCGATATTGTCGGAATTGAAGGTGACTTTTCACCTGAGGCGATTGCTATTCTTTTCGTTTTAATTGAAAGGAATGCAATTTTAGCACCCCTTGATATCAATCATACAAATAAGAATGAGAAAAAATATGATATTGCTCAATTGCAATTGATAATAAGAATAAAAAATGAAGATGACATCGAATTTATTCAACGAGAGAAAATTAATGAACTGCATGAATTTTATAAATTATTAAAAGAAAAGCATGTTCCCGGATTGGTTTTATTCACATCAGGTTCATCGGGTCAGCCCAAAGCTGCGCTTCATGACTTCTCAAAACTTCTTGACAAATTTAAGATAAAAAGGAAATCACTTCGAACTATAAACTTTTTATTATTCGATCATTGGGGAGGATTGAATACGTTATTTCATATATTATCAAATGGAGGAACTGTTGTAATCGTTGAAAATAGAACACCAGATCATGTTTGCGAACTAATTGATAAATATAAAGTAGAACTTTTACCCACTTCGCCAACATTTTTAAATATGCTTCTTATAAGCAGAGCTTATGAACGACATAATCTTAGTAGTTTAAAAATTATAAGTTATGGATCTGAACCAATGCCTGAGAGTCTTCTCACCCATTTAAACAAAATATTCCCAGATCTTAAATTTCAACAAACCTACGGTTTGATTGAACTAGGTGTTATGAGATCTAAATCTGAAGATAATGGATCACTTTGGGTTAAAATAGGTGGAGATGGATATCAAACAAGAGTTGTGGATGATTTATTAGAGATTAAAGCTGAATCTGCAATGCTTGGTTATTTGAACGCACCATCACCATTTACTGAAGATGGATGGTTTATGACCGGAGATCAGGTAGAAGTCGACGGAGAGTATTTCAAAATTCTTGGTCGTAAATCAGAAATAATTAATGTGGGTGGTGAAAAAGTTTATCCGCAAGAAGTCGAAAGTATAATCCTTGAACTAACAGAACTTACTGATGTAATTGTTTATGGTGAAGACAATCGATTTACGGGGAAAATTGTTTGTGCAAAAGTTTCTTACCAGGGGAATGAAGAAAAATCCGAGATTATTAAAAGAATTAAAACACATTGTAGATTAAAATTACAATCTTTTAAAGTGCCGGTTAAGATTTCATTAACAGATTCGACTTTTGAAAGTGATAGATTTAAAAAGAATAGAATCAATGGATTATAAATTTGAGAATGTTATAGAAGGTGATTTTGTTACTTTAAGAAAAGTAGTACTAGACGATGCGCCAGATATTTATCGTTGGAGAAGTAGTGAGTCAGGTAGATACATGCGACATGTACCTGATTACTCATTGGAGTCTCAAATTGAATGGATAAGAAATAGAACGGCTTCAGAATTGAATTATATAATATATATAAAGGATTCAGAGACTAAAGTTGGAATGATAGCTATTTATGATGTAAATTCTATTGATTTAGTTGCTAATGTGGGAAGGCTGTTACTTTCAGAAGAATATCTGAAAAAATCGACGCCATATGGTCTTGAGTCTCTCCTTCTGACATATAGTTTTGTTTTTGACCGAATGAATTTTAGAAAGATTTGTGGAGATATTCTTGCTCTCAATACAGAGATGTTTAATATGCAAAAATTTCTGGGAATGACGCAAGAAGGATATTTGACGCAACATGTATTAATTGATGATAAATATCAGGATTTATTTATAATGTCACTTTTTAAAGAAAATTTCAATAGTTACAGAAAAAAAATAAATTTCTTTTTGAGAAGCTTTAAACAATAACTATTAGCTATGATTAAATTTCTTGATTTACAGAAAATAACCCAAAAACATTCGTTGGAAATTCATGAGGCCGTAAATCGCGTTGTTGATTCGGGATGGTACTTACAGGGAAAAGAAAACGAAAGTTTCGAAACTAATTATGCCAATTATATTGGCACGAAGTATTGTGTGGGTGTTGCCAATGGTTTAGATGCTTTACGACTAATCCTTAGAGCGTATATGGAAATGGGTCTTATGAAGGAAGGTGATGAAATAATTGTACCTGCTAATACCTATATAGCCTCTATTTTAGCTATTACAGATAACAAATTAGTTCCGATACTGGTAGAACCTTCAATTGAAACCTATCAAATTGATGATAGGTTGATTGAAGCTGCTATTACAGCAAAAACAAAAGGGATTATGCTTGTTCATTTGTACGGGCAATGTGCCTATACAGAACGTATTGGAAAAATTTGTCAAAAGTACAAACTCAAATTAATCGAAGATAACGCACAGGCGCATGGTTGTAAGTTTAATGGTAAAAAAACCGGTTCTTTGGGTGATGCAGCAGGGCATAGTTTTTATCCTGGTAAAAATTTAGGTGCTTTTGGAGATGCGGGAGCGGTAACCACTAATGATACAGTTTTGGCAGATATGGTTCGGACATTAGCTAACTATGGTTCGCATAAGAAATATGTATTCGAACATCAAGGTTTGAATAGTCGATTGGATGAAATACAAGCAGCAGTTTTGAATGTGAAACTGAAGCATTTAGATGAAGATACGTTAGAACGTAAAAAGGTTGCAAAATATTATATTGAGAATATAAAGCATCCTGAGATTACCTTGCCTGTGGTGAATGACTGGGATGCTCACGTATTTCATATTTTCACGATACGTACTTCGCGTAGAGATGAATTGCAAAAATATTTATTGGATAACGGAGTTCAAACTTTGATTCATTATCCAATACCACCTCATAAACAGATTTGCTATGCGGAATGGAATGATTTATCTTTTTCTGTTACAGAGAAAATACATGATGAGGAACTAAGTTTGCCGATAAGCTCTGTGATGACTTTAGAAGATGTGAGATTAACTGCTGAATTAATAAATAAGTGGTGATAATTTATAGACGTATAGCAGCTGTTGTTGATAAGGTCAGAAAAGCTGACATAGTAAAGGTTTTTTCATTTACAGCTATATCTACTCTTGTCAGAATGTTGACGGGACTAGTGAGCGTTAAAGTAGTATCGATAATTATTGGGCCTTCAGGTATTGCAATGCTAGGACAGCTAAGTAATTTTTCCTCTATTATTATGAATGCAGCTTCTGGTGGAATAAACAATGGAGTTGTAAAGTATGTTGCTGAATACAAGGATTCGGATGAAAAGATTAGATTACTTTTATCCACCGCATTTCGGATAACGTTATATTGTTCGTTGATTTGTGGGATCTTGATGATTTTATTTAATCATTTGTTGAGCACTTGGGTTATGTTAGATTCAAAATATGGATTTATCTTCATAATCTTTGGCTTGACCATTACTCTTTATGCACTAAATGCACTGTTAGTATCTATTCTCAATGGTTTTAAAGAATTTAAAAAATATGTCTATGTTAATATTGCTGGTAGTATTATTGGCTTGTTATTTACGCTGGTTTTTGTTTTTACTCTTGGTTTAAAGGGAGCTTTAATAAGTGCTGTAACTTTTCAAAGCGTAATTTTCTTTGTCTCGTTATGGATGATAAGAAAATCGTTTTGGATAAGAATGACTTATTTCGAGGGGAAAATCGACCGGGAAATAGCTAAGAAGTATTTTAAATTTGCTTTGATGAGTTTTGTAACAGTGGCCACTGCTCCTGTTTCGCAACTATTATTAAGAGGATATGTAATTTCAAATATCTCCAATGTGCAAGCGGGTTGGTGGGAAGCAATGAACAGAATATCTGGCATGTATTTAATGGTTCTGACTTCATCATTTGGAGTATATTATTTACCAAAGTTAGCTGAGATAAAAGATGATGCTGGTATAAGACATGAGATTTTTAAAGCTTATAAGTTGATTATTCCATTGTTATTAGTTGGGTTTGTCGTGATATATATATTGCGATTTTTTATAATTAAAATACTTTTCACATCGGCATTTTTACCTATGGCTGATTTATTTGTTTGGCAATTGATTGGGGATTTATTTAAAATTTCTAGTTGGTTATTGGCCTTTCTGATGATCGCAAAATCGATGACAAAAACCTTCATTTTTACAGAGATTATTTTTTCAGGAACTATGT